>Ga0214923_10001437_pt1 | contig 33826 bp, 19 predicted proteins | sample LL1510_MetaG_FD_177993 | JGI IMG/M metagenome (GOLD analysis project Ga0214923, IMG submission 177993) | Freshwater microbial communities from Lake Lanier, Atlanta, Georgia, United States - LL-1510 | ecosystem: Environmental > Aquatic > Freshwater > Lake | place: USA: Georgia | collected...
TGAAATATCCGGTCTAGATTGCGGACGCTAAGGGCATGCGAGTCTTTGTACTTGCGGAGTATCTATGCCTTGTGCAAGTAGTCTATTACATGAAAATTTCCCAAGAGAGTATTGAGCGAGTTGCTTCGGCCTGTAATATCGTCGATATCGTATCTTCATATTTTCCGCTCAAGCGAGCTGGGATGAATTTTCGAGCGCTCTGCCCATTTCATCATGAGAAGAGCCCATCGTTTTATGTGAATGAGGTTCGGCAGACATTTCATTGTTTTGGTTGTGGTGTCGGTGGGGGAGTGTTTCGATTCGTGATGGATTACGAACATCTTGATTTTCCGACGGCTGTGCGTCGTTTGGCAGAACGTGCGGGTATCACACTTGTTGAGGAATCGAGTGCCCAGGATATCAGTGCGCGTCGTGAGCGCACTCGACTTCTTGACCTGCATCATAAAGCGGCCCTTTGGTATCATCATCAGCTCCTTCGCTCTGCTGCTGCTCTCGAGGCGCGTAGTTATTTAAAGCAACGTGGATTTTCTAAAGAAATCGCTGTTGCCTGGCAGCTTGGCTACGCACCTCGGAGCTGGGACGCCTTAAAAAAATGGGGGATTTTGGAGGGATTTCGTGCTTCAGAGCTAGTGGCGGCAGGACTCCTCTTGCAACGTGATTCCAACGAGACCTATGATCGTTTTCGCGATCGCTTGATGTTTCCTATTCGTAATGACTATGGGGAGGTGATTGCTTTTAGTGGGCGAATATTGTCTGCTGCTTCTCAAGAAGGCAAATATGTGAACTCGCCGGAAACATCGCTTTTTAAAAAAGGCAATATTCTCTTTGGCATGGATAAAAGCAAGCGGGCCTTAGTTCAAAAAGGTGAGGCCATTGTTCTGGAAGGACAAATGGATCTCATTGCTGCTTTTGAACATGGTTGTGAGAATGTGGTTGCCCCTCAAGGAACCGCCTTTACCTTGGAGCAAGCTCGGTTGTTGCGACGTTTTGTCGAGCGCGTGATTCTTTGTTTTGATTCTGATCATGCTGGCATGACGGCTGTGGAGCGTTCTTTGCCGGCCTTGTTTGTTAATGGTTTTCAAGTGCGTGTTGCTCAATTACCACCTGGCGAGGATCCCGATTCCATGATTCAAAAGCAGGGCATCGACTCTTTTCAAAAACTTCTCTCCGGTGCTCAAGATTTTTTTGACTACTCTATTCATAGAGCACAAGGTGACGCTGGACTTGCGTTATCTCCGCATCGTGTTGCTCTCTTGGCAAAACAACTAGCTGGATATTTAACGCTTTTGCCTGATGCTGTTTTACGAGAAAGAACAAGCGAGCAGGTTGCCCTCAGGTTGGGGATTTCGAGTGCGGCGTTGCAGGCAGCAGCTCCAAGCACTCCTCCTGCTCTGGTGTCTTCACGAGAAAACGTGGAACAAGAAACACGTATCCTTCCAAAAAAAATCTCTGCTGGTACAGAATTGTTATGTCGTTTAGCACTTGTGCATCGTGACGTAAGGGAGTGGTTGTCTCAGCAGCAATCACCGATGCCCCACGCACTTGATCCTGAGCTCGTACTCCTTGAGGAGTTGCTGGCCAGTAATGTTGTGTCTTCATCGCAACCCATTGCAGCTCTGCTTCCCTCGCTCTCTCTCTCCTTGCAGCGCTTGATTCCTTCTTGGGATCTAGAGAAGACGGTGCCAGATCCTTTGTGTACGGCACAAGAGGTCTGGTCCGGGTTTTACGTTGCTTATTTAAAGCGCAAACAAAGTGAGGTAACTCAACAATTACGACAACCAGGAATCTCTCCAGAGCAAATTCTTAGTATCCAAAAGGAGGTTCTTGATCTGCAAGATTCGATCCGTAAGTCTTCCCGTCGTTTGGCATCTGTGGCTTAGAAAATGCAGGGCACGTTTTTCCTATCAAGAAGGAGAAAGCCTTGGCGCCAAAAAGAACAAAATTATTTGTCGCGCAATGTAGGCAACTTGCTCCGCGCGCACAAAGTATAAAATATTTGGGACTAGTATTTCTTTAAAAAGCGAGTATATTGACTTGTTGCCCTTTTATTCTTGCCTTTGTATTACTTTTAACAGCTTTAAAATCAGTGACTAAAAAGAAATTTTCCTTATCTGCTAAGACAAAGAACCATGCTTCTCCCGCAAAGAAAAGTTCATTGCCAAAAAATACGATTGTTAAAAAAAACAAGACATCTATTCCTCTGAAGCCTGTCACAAAAAAATCAATCCCTAAAAAGGCTCAGCCCGTTGTGGATAAGCAACGAAAGTCGACAAAAGCTATATCCTCTACACACAAGGAAAAAGCACCTTTGAAGAAAAAGCCTCTCACCTCACCCCTTAAGGCTCAAAAGAAACTGACTCCGGGAGTTCTTAAAAAAAACTCTACAAAGCCCTTTCCTTCATCGAAGCCTTCTTCTGCGAAGGTTGTCAAAAAACCATTGACAATACGCCGCGAAGAAGCGAAGGAGGATTTCTCCTCCAAGCAAGCTTCCTTGCCTGCGCGCAAAGAGAAAAAGCAGCAAGAGAAAAAGCAACAAGAGAAAAAGCATTTGGATAGAGCTATCCCTGATGTTTCCTCAACGACAAGTGCTCTTTTCATTAAGAGCGATGTTGTCCCAAAAAATCCTTTAGAAGCACAAAAGCTTTTACAAGAAAAGGTGAGGGAACTTTTAAAATTAGCCAAGGAGCAAGGATATATTACCTTTGAGGATCTTGAAGAGCATCTTCCTATCGGGATGAATAATCCAGAAACCGTAGAGTCTATCTTAACACAACTCCGTATTGTAGAAATTGATATTATTGATTCCTCGGATGTCGATCGTGTTAAAGAGATCAAGAAATCCGATGATGACGATGATAAAGATGAAAAAGATGAAAAGTCAGATGGACGTTTAGATATTTTAGATGACCCAGTACGTATGTATTTAAAGCAGATGGGTCAGGTCCCTTTGCTGACACGCGAGCAGGAAGTAGAAATTTCCAAACGCATTGAGCAAGCACAAACAGAAATGCAGAATGTGCTTTACCGTTTTGGCTTTGTTGCTCACGCACATATTGATCTAGCACAACGCTTGATAGATGCTCGCGAGCGTTTTGACCGTGTGATTTTAGATAAAAAAATCGAAAGCCGTGAACGGTATCTAAAAACACTTCCTCGTCTCTGCCAGCAGCTTCAAAGGCTTGCTTCAGAAACAGGTCTCGTGTATAGCAAAAAAATTCTTTCAAAAAAAGAGCCCGCCTCAAAGGACGTGAAAGAAATGGAAAAACAAATTGAGGAAATTATTAAACTCTACCCTAGATTTTATTTTAAACAAAAAATTACTGAAGATTTTGTTACCTTAGCAGATGAACATCTTCGTCTCTTACAAGACCTACGTTCTGAACATGAGACTCATGTTCAGAATCCGACGCCTACCTCCCGTCGTCTCATCCAGGGGATTATTGTTCAACGCGATGAGCACCATCATCGTAATTGGATGTCTACAGAACTTTTTGAAATACGCTATCGCGATCTCAAAAAGCATTTTCGTGCAGCCTTAAGAGCTAAAACAGAAATGGTGGAAGCAAATTTACGTCTTGTGATTTCCATTGCTAAAAAATATACCAATCGGGGGCTCTCATTCTTGGACTTGATTCAAGAGGGCAACATGGGGCTTATGAAAGCGGTTGAGAAGTTTGAATATCGTCGTGGATATAAATTTTCTACTTATGCAACATGGTGGATTCGGCAGGCTATTACACGCTCAATTGCTGATCAGGCGCGTACGATCCGTATTCCGGTTCACATGATTGAGACGATCAATAAATTGATCCGTGTCCAGAAACAGCTTGTTCAAGAGTATGGTCGTGAACCAACCCCTGAGGAAATTGCAGATGAAATTCAACTTCCTGTAGAGCGTGTACGAGCTGTGCTCAAGATGGCTCAGCAGCCTATTTCACTGCAGGCCCCTGTAGGAGATAGTGATGATACGAGTTTTGGTGACTTTATTGAGGACAAATCAGCTGAAAATCCAGCAGATATGGCTGCAATTGTTTTGCTAAAAGACAAAATTAAAGATGTTTTAGAATCATTAACTGAGCGTGAACGTCAAGTCCTAGAACAACGATTTGGTTTAGTAGATGGCTATTCTCGGACCCTTGAGGAAGTCGGGAAACAATTTAAAGTCACTCGAGAACGCATTCGACAGATCGAGGCGAAGGCCCTTCGTAAAATGAGGCATCCAACGCGTTTGCGTCAACTAGAAGGGTTTCTTGAGCCAAAAGATCTATAAATTTTTCGTCTCTCCACAGTCGCCATTGGCCTTACTCTTGCTAAAAACCCTTGCTTTCTTTTATGTCATTTCAAAGTCGTTTAACCCGGATATTTCATATTGGTTTGTCGCGAGGCGCCCTCGAATCGTGATGTAGATAAGGAAGGTGATGGATTGCAACGACGCCTGTATTTTTCATACTGAATCGTAATGAGGCGCTGTGCAAAGCTTGTGAGTACAAGGTGGGTGAAGGATTGTGATGCCGGGCTGTATGCGTACATACCACCCAAATCACAATTCGAGATCAACACAGTAACAATGAGTTTTCCACAAAACGTAATAGATTGAGTGTGAAATATCCGGGTTAACTATACCTTTTGCCTGAAATTTATTCGAGCAAGGTATATCTTCAAAAATCAAAAACGCTCAGACAACCTCTTTTACATGGACGTAGTATTAGAGAATTGCGTGCAAAAAGATACTCGGGTAATGTTAACAAATGTTTTTGCTAGCCAAGACAACTGATTATTTTTTTCGAATGAAGAATCATAAATGCAGCTATTTTAGCTTGTGCGCTGCTTTGCTCTTCACCTTGTTATTTGTACAGCCAGCAAGAGCAATAGATCCCAACGATCCTGCACAAGAATTTCTGATAGCTTATCAAAATTTTCAACAAGCAGAGAGGCTTGAGCGAGCAGGCAAGCAAAACGAAGCCATCACTAAATATAAGTATGCAGAGGGTATTTTAAAAGCCCTTAATAGCAAACATCCAGATTGGCAGCAGCCTGTTGTCGATTATCGCTTGCATAAAGTCAGAGATAGTCTTGCAAGGCTCAATGGGACGATGCCTGTGAGCGTTGTAGAAAATGAAGAATCTAGAGAAAACAGTGAGGCTCCTTCATCAACTACTTTTAGTAACGAAGCTCAAAAAGATGGATATCCTAATAAAGATGGAGAGCATCCATTAGAGGGTGTGCCAAGTATCTCCATTACTCCACCTGCAGCACCTAAAAATCTTTCTGACAAACAAATCGCAGATCTTCAAACAGCATTAAAAAAAACAGAATTAGAGTTACAAAAAGCGCGCCAAGAGCTCACTGATAAAACAAAAGAACTCGATCAGTCCAAAGTCGTCATTGTTGATATTAAGTCTCAACTTGAAAAAACAGAGCGTCAGGTCACTGATTTAAAAACAGACCTTTCAAAAGCACACGTTCTAGGCGCTCAACGTGAAGATTTATTACAAAAATCGGTACAAATTTTAGAAAACAAAGTAGATGATCTCCTAGCAGATCAAGAAGTTGTTTTAGAAGAAAACAAGCACTTACAAGATCATTTAAATCAAGCGTCCGCATCACTTGCAGCAGGAATAGGCATAAAAAAACAACTCGAAGAGTTGCAGTTTGAGGTCAATAAAGAAAAAAATAATACGGCTCTGCTTGAGCAACAATTAACCACTCTTCAGAAAGAACATAATAGTACCAAGGCCCTGAATAGCTCACTGAAAAAACAACTCTTAGAAGCAGCGGCATCACTCAGTGAAGCTGAAAAACAAGCAAAAGAAGCTAGTGCCCTGCATCTACAAATAGATAAATTACGTACTGCTGATACAGCCTTAGCCAAAGAGATAAGTTGCATGAAGCGTGAGCAGCAGCAGAGCGCTGATCTTTTGAAGGAAGCTACAGAAGTCCGTAGTGTATTAGAACAATCCCATCAGCACCTGCTCGCAGAAGCTCAAAATAAATCTCAAACAGCCCAGCGTGAATATGAGTCTTTGAAAAAAAGAAAGTTAGAAGTCGAGGGGCAATTGATGGAAGCTAACAAAAAAATTAAATCTTTTGAGGATCTTTTGTCTCATAAAGCTTCGCTTGAGGAAGAAATGATTGGATGTAAAAAACAACTTCAGCAGACTTCTTTGCAATTAATCGATCAAGAAAAGAAAATTGCTGAGTTACAGAAAACCGAGCCTGAAAAAGACCGTTGTCTCATTGAAAAAGAAAAGGAACTCTCAGAGGCACGTCTTAATTCTGAAAAACTTCAAAAAGAACTTGTGTCTGCCACACAAAAATTATCTGCCGTACAAGCGGAAGTTCAACTTCGTGATGATCGTTATAGCGAACTTAAAATTCAACTAGATCAAAAAAATAAAGAACTCTTCACCTTAAAGAATAAATCAGAGCCCAACGAGCAAGAACAAAGCGCTGTCGCTGAAAATCAATTACTCAGAGGCATTGTGATTCGTGAACTCAAAACAGAGGCTAAACGCGAGCAAATCAAAAAACTTATTCTCGATGATTTAGAAAAGCTGAAAGTAAATTCTGTAACCCTTTCAAATCAGCTTCAAAAATTAACAAAACCTACAAAATTGACCCAAGAGGAAAAAGCTTTATTTAAAAACACCCCTCTCTTAATTCCTCTTGCTAGTACTACTCAAGAAGAAAGTGATGATTTTTTGATGCTTTCATCTTCTGCTTTTAAAAAAGATGATAGCTCTCAAGGTAAGCTAGAAAGCGGTGATGGGAGTCTTTTAGAGATGAGTAAGCTCAAAGAAAATCCAAAAAGCAAAAGTGCTAAACAGCCTTCTTCATCTATCTTTTCTGATCCGGAAAAAAATGAAACTCAGATTTCACAAAAACATCATGAATTAATCACAACGGCGAAAGAACAATTTGAACATCATAATTATTTTGAAGCAGAAAAAAAATTTCAAGATGCAGTGGCCCTTTCGCCTAATGACTATCTAACACTCTCTAATTTAGGCGTTGTGGAGTTTCAACTCAGCAAAATGTCGGAAGCTGAATCCGTTTTAAAAAAAGCTGTATCTATCGATGGCAAAAAATCCTTTGCACTCACAACGCTTGGTATTGTTGAATATCGTCAAGAAAAAATAGGTGAAGCAGAGCGGGATTTAAGAAAAGCCATTGCAATCAATGATCAGGATTTTACAGCGCATAATTACTTGGGCATTGTGCTTGCGGCCTCTCAAAAAGGAAAAGCAGGTGAGAGTGAAATTATAAGGGCTTTGGAAATTAATCCACAATATGCCGATGCTCATTTTAATTTAGCCGTCATTTATGCAACCAGTAATCCACCAGCAAAAGAAATGGCCAAGACACACTATCAGAAAGCCATTGCATTAGGTGCTCCCGTAGATTCATCGCTTGAAAAGCTGCTCAATTAAAGCATAGAGCATAAAGCATAAAGCACATCCGTTTAACCCGGATGTTTCATACTAATCGTGACGAGGAGACTGCGAAGGTTGATTGGGTAAGGCGAGTGATGAAGGCTGACAACGGCTGTATGAAATATCCGGGTTAAATAACTTTTTCAAAAATTTGATAGGTTTTATCTCTGTATCCTCCCATGAGTTCAGCTCCTTCTAAAATCTCTATATTATTTTCTTCTACCCAAGAGACTTCAGAACGTTGATAACGAGCTTTTGTACGAATGTATGCTTCGTAAAAGAGAAGAGCGCTTAAGCCCTTGTTTTGATGTTCTGGGTCAACGCCAAGAATACAGAGACGAGCGTCTTGGGGTTTTTGTAATTGGATGCGCAGAGCCATCTCTATGAAACGGAGTAGACCTTTGCGTTGACGTGCTCGATAGAAGAGTTCATTGACATTAGGCAGAGAGAGACTAAAGGCTACCTCGCGATTATTCATGCAGGCAAAGAGAATAAGGCTAGGGTCGGCAATAGCTTTTAAATCCTTAGCGGCATCTAAAAGATCTTCTAGAGAAATGGGGTAGAAACCCCAATTGCGATCAAGGGTGATATTATAGAGACGATGCAATATGCTCATTTCATGATTGAGATCATTCATATTTAAAGTACGAATGCTGACTTTAGAGCGCTTGGTAAGGCGTGCAACGATTTTATTAACACGGATAGGTGTGTGTCCTTGAAGAGGAATCATCCATGCATAAAGGGTTCTAACTGGAATCATGCCTGCCTCAGCATAAAGAGCGCTATAGTAATGAGGATTCCAGGGCATGGATACAAAAGAGGGTTTTTCAAATCCCTCAATGAGTAATCCGCACTCATCATTAATAGAAGGATTGTAGGGGCCTCGCATGGAGGTCATTTCTCTTTTTTGAAGAACTCTCAAAGCGGTATCAAAAAGAGCTTTGGCCACATGAGTATTCTCAATACAGTCAAAAAAACCAAAAAAGCCAACACGGTCCTGGTGGTAAGTGTTATGAGAATGATTGATAATAGCTGCAATGCGGCCTATAGGCTTGCCGTAAGCATAGGCAATGAATGGAAAGACTTCTCCATGTTGCTCTGAAAATCCTCCTGTAGGAGAAATGAATTTTACAACACTACCGGGAAAGGGGGGCGTAAAGTTCAGATTCTTCGAGTGTAGTAACTCGGGAACTTGCTCGAAGCGCCTCAGGCTCTTTTTGGTCTGACAAGGCAAAATCGAAAACGTTACGGCGGCGGCCTGGTTCGGTATAGACGGGATCATCGAATGTTCCTAGTTCGTGGGCTAATTTTGCAAACACCTCTAAAATAAAGTCGAGGTCTTTTTCTATGTGGGTTGACATAAAACTGGTTCGGACGATGGCTTCTCCATAGCGTACTGCGGGATAAATTGCAGGAGTTGCAAAAATTCCTTCTTCAAAAAGTCGCTGTGAAAAAATAAAAGCCTTAGCTTCACTTCCAATAAGAATGGGAACAATCGGCGTTTGTGTAGAGCCAATATTAAATCCAATGGAAGTAAAACCTTCATGCATTTTTCTTGTATTCCTCCAAAGCTGATCAATACGTTCAGGTTCTTTTTGCATGATTTCAAGGGCCTTGAGAACACCGCCAACAACCGCTGGCGCCAATGATGCTGTGAAAATAAAGCAACGTGCTTTGTGTTTTAAAAATTCCACCATCTCATGAGAACCAGCAATAAAACCACCCATGGAGCCAAGAGATTTAGAAAAAGTTCCCATAACGATTTCCACTTCATCATTAACTCCAAAATGATGCACCGTACCGCGGCCTTGGGGTCCAAGAACACCAAGAGAATGGGCTTCGTCGACGTAGGTAATGGCTCCATACTCTTTTGCTACGGGAATCAAGGTGGGGAGGTTGGCAATATCTCCTGACATACTAAAAACACCATCGGTAATCACCAGCTTGCCTGATTGCTCAGGAAGACGCTTGAGCCGGTTGCCCAGTACTGTTGCTGAATTATGTCGATACGGAATCAAGCGTGCTAGAGATGTCTGACATCCTTCAATAATGCTAGCGTGATTTTCTCGATCACAGAGAATCGCATCATCAGCTTCTAGAAGTGCTGTAAGAGCACCTTGATTAGCAAAAAATCCTGTTGAAAAAAGAAGAACAGCGTCGCGTTGTAAAAATTCAGCAAGTTCGCCCTCGAGGCGTTCATGAAGACTAATAGTTCCATTGAGCAGTCGTGATCCTGTGCAGCCTGCACCAAAACGTCGTGTTGCTTCACATGCCGCTTCAATAACGCGGGGATCCTGGGCAAGTCCAAGATAGTTATTGGAACCAATCATGATTTTCTCGGAACCCTCACACATCACGTGATTGCCATAGCTATCATCAATACATCGAAAATAGGGATAAAATCCCTGAGCTCGTGCATCATCTGAATCATGATACTCGCGGCATTTTTTAAAAATATCTTTGGCCATTTAATTTAATATAGGGCTATGTTATTTGGACTCAAGCAGTGTTGACGGAAGTTTTATGGAAAAACTCATGGCTTCTTTACTATTCATGGCATTTTTAGTACGTGAACGTGAATGTTGAGCTTAATAGAAAAAGGCGAGCTCATGCAAGCTCTAGCCAGAATATTTTATATAAAATCTATTCAAGAGTCTTAGAGAGACATCGCTGTTTGTTAAATCTATCATCAAATTGCTTGGACACGAGATGAAAGAAAGAAGTTTTTTCTACAAAGAACAAAGTCATTTCGTATTATTTGCAAGTAATTTGACTGTAGATTACCTTCGATAATAGCCAGCGTGCTTTGCACACAATATAGCCTGTTCTTACTTTATTTCTGATCTTAACGATACCTTCAAGCAAGCTCGGAGGTTGTTTTTTAGATCAATGTGTTGCACTTCGCTGTTGAATCGGCAACTATTTAACATAGTACAAAAATAAATTTATTTTGATTATGAAACTATCAGTCCTTTTTTTTTCACTCATGACTTTCTTAGGGTGGTCTGCTCACTCTCTAGAACTTGGATCACCTGCACCAGAAATTACTGGTATTGATCAAAATGGAAACTCAATTTTTTTTCCAAATGTCTATGCTAAGGGAATTACTCTTGTCTATTTTTATCCTAAAGCCGATACCCCAGGATGTACTGCGGAGGCCTGTTCATTAAGAGATGCCTACAACACACTTCATGATTGTCATGGTCAAGCTATTCATATTTTAGGAGTTAGCAGAGACACACCAGAGGCTCAGAAAAAATTTCAAGAAAAGCACCGCCTTCCTTTTCCTTTAATTGCTGATCAGGATGGAAATATTGCTAAAGCTTTTGGAGTAACACTCATTCCTATTATTGGTCTTACAAGTCGACAATCTTTTCTTATTCAAAATGGTAGAATTCGCTGGTCCTCTCTCCATGCAGAAACAAGCGGTGCAGCTAATGAAGTACAAAAAGCTTTGAATATACCTTTCTCGAATGAAATTTAGTAAATCATTCGTTTTGCAAGTAGAATAGGTAGATAATAAAGCTTTTAATATACGAAGCTAATGATTCTGCGGAATTGAAAAGTGTGATATTATGCTCGATCATTCTTTACTTTTTTAAAGAGAATGTTAGTTTGTTAGCCCGCATATTTCATAATGATCGTGACGATGAGACTGCGAAGGCGGATGGGGTAAGGCGAGTGATGAAGTCTGACGACGGCTGTATGAGTACATACTGCCCGAGGAAGACTTCGAGCTTGGGCGTAGCATCCACCCTACCTTCCCGGTCTCCGCAGTAGATGAGTATGAAATATCCGGGTTAGGGCTTCTTTTTCGGGTTGGTAGCTCAATGGTAGAGCAGTGCCCTTTTAAGGCATTGGTTGAGGGTTCGAGTCCCTCCCAACCCAAGCCATGCTTGGCCTTGGCTAGTGTATAGCTTGCTCGGATTAATGATTAGGAATCTCAATGTGTCGTAATGCTAGTCTTGGGTCGATCATAGCATAACCTCATGACCAAAATCATGATCGTTATCGTAGTGACTTCACTCCTTGTTACGGAATATGAACTTTAAATAAGCTTCTATAGATTCATCTAATAAAGCTATATAAGCAGAGTTAACCCGAATATTTCACACTAAATCTATTACGGCTTGTAGAAAGCCCATCAGCCTTCGCCGTCTCTTCGTCAGGATCAGTATGGAATATCCGGGTTCAATTTATTTTTTCAATTGTTTGTGAATGATCAAGGTTCACTCCATGCTTTTAAAATAACTTTTAGATAATATTCAACTCATCAGCATCATGCCCCTCTTCCATTACCAAGCTTTTGAGGCATCGCGCAACGAAGTAAGCGGATCACTTGAGGCAACCTCACAAAGCGAAGCTTACCGTATTTTACGACTCAGAGGGATGCAACCCAAGTCACTCTATGAGGACGGTAAAACGATTTCTAAAAAAACTTCTACAACAGATAAATCGCGTGTGACATCAGTAGCTAATGTACACCTGACGCGACTCAATACTCCACAACTCCTTTTTTTCACAGAAGAATTAGCTGAGCTTTTGGAGGCTGGCTTACAGCTTGAAGGAGCACTGAAGGTTATTGAGCAGCGGCAAGAAAAATCACCCGTTAAAACTGTTGCTGCCATTTTACGTACTCGAGTGCGAGAAGGGGTCAGTTTTTCTAAAGCATTGCGTGATTGCGGCGAGTCTTTTGATCCTCTCTATTGTAATCTGGTAGCAGCAGGTGAGGCCAGTGGAGCTTTACCAAAGATTTTGAAACGTCAATGTGCTCATTTAGAAATGATGGAAGAACTCCGCAAGAAGGTAACCTCATCACTCGTGTATCCTAGTATTGTTTTTGCATCTGCAATTCTTTTGATGTTTATTTTCCTTACATTTTTAGTGCCGCAGCTCTCCGTACTACTTGGCAAATCGGGTCAAAAACTCCCTTTTATTACGCAATGCTTAATCAGCGTAAGTGAGTTTTGTGGGCATTGGTGGTGGGCCTTAATGGCATGCCTGGGAGCAATATTTCTCGGGCTGCGCATTGCTTTAGAAACGCCGCCTGGTAAAGCTTGGTCGCATCGGGCAATGCTTGATATTCCGGTTGTAGGAGCTGTATTAAAGACAAAATTTTTTGCTGAAATATTACAAACATTATCAACCCTTGTCTCCAATGGTGTCACTATTCTCACAGGCATTCATCTTCTTCATGGTGCTACTGGCAATGTATTTTTAAGAGCGCTTTTAGGACAGATTGCTGCACTTGTGAGTGAAGGGTATAGCTTGGAGCGGTCTATGAAAAAAGTCGGATTTTTTCCACCAGTGATGATTGATATTTTAAGTGTTGGTGAACAAACAGGTGATATTGCTGGCGCTTTGGGTCGTGCCGCACAGCGTTATGACCGAGAGCTTTCTTCTAAAATTCAATATCTCACAACGCTCATTCAGCCTGCGGTGATTCTCTTGGTTGCTCTCTTTGTCGGTGTCGTAGCCTATTCTATGATTGCTGGTATTCTAACAAGTGTGAATTCCTTGAGGGCGCGTTAACCCGCATATTTGATCCTCATTGATCACCAAGTCTTCGTCACAACAAGTATACTATGCGGGTTAAGAGTTTTCCTTGTTGTCTGATTTTTCAAAGATAGAATTTACCTTCTCATGCTGTCTATTTTACCAACGCCTATTGGCAATCTTGGAGATCTTTCTCATCGTGTAGAGGCTGCTTTTAAAGGGTGTGAACTGGTTGTGGCCGAAGATACGCGTCGTACGGAACAATTACTCAAGCATCTCCAACTACATAAAAAAACAGTGAGTTTTCAAGAGCATAATGAAAAACAACGTTTGCCCATAATCTTGCAGGCACTTCGTGAGGGGAGAGAGGTGGTGATGGTTACTGATGCTGGGACACCCTCCATCAGTGATCCTGGGTATCGTCTCGTCAAAGCATGTTTAGAAAATAAAATCCCCTATACTGTTCTTCCTGGTCCCTCAGCAGTCACCACTGCCCTTGTAGGGAGTGGTTTGCCACCAGTTCCTTTTTGTTTTGGCGGTTTTTTTCCCAATTCTGGTTCTAAACGACGGTCAGAAATCAAAACTGCCTTAGCAAGGGGGATGACGTCAGTCTATTTTGAGTCTCCCCATCGTCTTTTAGCGTCGTTAAAAGATTTCATGCTACTCATGCCGCAGGGCCATCTTTGTGTTGCTAGAGAGTTAAGTAAAAAATTTGAAGAATATTGTCATGGAACTCCTGAGACGCTAGTCGAGTATTTCTCTCAAAAAACAATTCAAGGAGAAATTACCTTGGTTTTTCATCCCTGTCCTTTTTCCTCCAAAGAACATAAAGATCACTCTGAGAATATACCCATTTTACGAAATTTAGCGTAACGTTCCTTGAGCAGGTTGGAGAGCGACTTCTGTTTTAATTCTTTTAATGCGTTTAAAATAGCTTTGCTTACTTCTGTGGCTGCGGTGGCAACGTCATAATGAGCTCCTCCCAGGGGTTCAGGAATAATACCATCAATGAGCTCGAGCCTTGCTAGGTCTTGTGCTGTGAGCTTGAGTGCTGCTGCTGCTTCTGGTGCATGTTTGCGATGTTTCCAAAGAATGGCAGCACATCCCTCAGGGCTAATCACAGAATAGTAAGCGTTTTCTAGCATGAGGGATTTATCCGAGACGCCTATTCCTAAAGCGCCTCCAGAGCCACCTTCGCCGATTATGAGAGATACAATGGGAGTTTTTAGCATCATCATTTCTCGCAGATTAACCGCAATAGACTCAGCAATGTGTCGCTCTTCAGCACCAATTCCAGGATAGGCACCAGGAGTATCAATGAAGGTGATAATAGGAAGAGAAAATTTTTCGGCCAGCTTCATTAACCGAAGAGCCTTTCGATATCCCTCAGGATGAGGGCTGCCAAAATTGCGCAGCACATTTTCTTTAACGTTACGTCCTTTTTGCTGCATAATAACAACGCAATGATATTTTCCAAGACGAGCTAAACCTGCTGGCATTGCTTTATCATCGCCAAAGCAACGGTCGCCGTGTAATTCCACAAAATCACTAAAACAACGTTCTAGATAGTCTAGTGAATAAGGGCGTGCGGGATGACGTGCAATTTGAACACGTTGCCAAGGAGTAAGATTTTTGTAGAGATCAGTGCGCATGAGCTCTAATTTTTCCTGCATAAGAGAAATACGATCAACATCCTCAGGTGTGCGAGAAATTAAATCATCTAGGCATTTTTCTAAATCGAGCAAAGGCTCTTCAAAATCAAGGGGTATAGGTGTCATGGTAAATTGAAGGAAAAAGTGATATAGGCAAAAGGGCAGTCATCATGAAGCAATATCATATAACCTAAAACGTGAAACAACTCAAAAATTGATGCCGTCAAGGTATATATAACAATTTAGTCAATCCTGACAGATGTGTCCTTGCTGAGGAAAGGAAATATTTCCTTCATATCATCAGCAGAAATGACAAAGCCAGCAGGCATAGCTGGAGATGTGGTATTAGGTCCGCTCGTTGGGGTCTTAGCTGTTGAATTGTTGTCAAGAGCTGGTCTCTCGTTAGTCACTTGTGTAGGAGGAGGAGTCAAAATATTTCCACCAAAGCGTAAGAGAATGATACGTTGGCTGGCAGCATATTTTTTGTCACCAAAGGCTGTGCGTTTATTTTCTGAGGTTGTGATGCGATCGAGAATTGTTGTTATTTGTGGAGATTTTTTTTGAGTTCCTTTAGCGGGATAAGAGAGCAGGGGATAACATTTTAAAAACTGGCCATGATTCTTTAAAATCAACAATCCTGCATCACGGTCGATCTGAAGCTCAGTACTGAGCTCTGGAACGAAAAGGACTTCGCCTATTTGAAGATTGATATTCGGCAGATTATTGAGTCGTTGAATTAGTTCAGGATTAGATTTTTGTTTGCGTGCAATGCGATCGAGGGAATCACCTTTGATGACCGTATAATTTTCCTTGCTCTCTGGGGAAGGCGATGAGAATAAGTCCATGTTTGCTTTTCCAAGCAAGGTCAAGGCTTCTTTTTTTCGAGGTGCATTAGGATAGTTGGCTAGCCATGTGAGCCATGCTGCTTGAGCTTCTAAAATTTTTCCATTATTTTGTAGACCAAGAGCAGCATCAAAACTCGCAATTGATGGATCTGTAACATGCTGCACGGAAGGAGTTGCGGGCTTTTTTTTAAAAAAACTTATAAGCGTGTCGTTTCTGTAGGGCTTCACAAAGAGTATATAGCCAAAAAATGCTACAGAGCCAAAAACTAGAAATCCAACAAGAAAAAGAATGAGTATTTTTGAAGAGCGCATAGGTTTTTATAATTTTATACTCGTTGCGAATGAAAATGAGGTTTTTCTAAAGTAAAAAAAATTGTTTTAACCCGGATATTTCATACTGAATCGTAATGAGGCGCTGTGCAAAGCTTGTTAGTACAAGGCGGGTGAAGGATTGTGACGCCAGGCTGTATGTGTCCATACCGCCCAAATCACAATTCGAGACCAACGCAGTAGCCATAGAGCTTTCCACAAGCCGTAATAGATTTAGTGTGAAATATTCGGGTTAAGATGGAAAAGTGAGATGTCATGCCTAGATAACACAAGCTCAGAGAAAAATGATAGAGAAAATACGGGATAAGTAACGCTAAATAAAGCCACGTTTTTTCCATTCACTCACATTGCCTGCTGCCGAGCGTTGGATCATATCCATGGTAAATTTTATAAGACATGCCTCCCACGCCTCATCAATTCCTTCTATGAGAGTTGTTCTTTGATCATCTTGCAGATTGATTTCATCTTGCAGGCGTCTAATGACATCTTCTTTGGGTTGTTTCAAAAGTTTTTCAGAAATATCTGTTTTTTTAAAAATAAACCCATAACGGAGGATTTTGAGGTGCTCTGGATAGTTTCTAAAAAGTTCTATCATTTCCTCAGCGTGCTTTCCAAATCCCTCTAATAAAAATTGGTTCATATGCTGAGGTGCAAGAATACGCGGGCGTTCTGCGTGAATAAGGCCTGCGCGAACACGTACGATGCCTACTGCATCCATGGGTTCAGTCACAAGTTGAAATTGAAAACGTGTTTGTCCAAAAGTCTCAATAGTGCTCTTCGGCTCGACAATCACACGGGTGTTTTCGAGTGCATAGGTGAAATCGTCAGCAGAGATCATGAATGAAATAAAGTGAAATGCGAATAATGACTTGCCATATATGTACCTTTTTCGAATGAATTTTAAGGAAATTTTACTTGCTTCTTTGTCGCGCTATTAGTCACGTTGTCATAATTATTATTACCTCGCTAGCAGCGCACTCTCTTTAAGCCTTGCTAGCCCATTTCATACTGATTCGCGGCGCCTCGCGGCGAATCAGTATGAAATATGGGCTAGGCCAAAAAAACTCCTGCGCACAAAAATCCTAACATTCATTTGAAAAAGGTATATTCGTTCTAAAACTTGTACTCAAGCATCATTCTGTATGAAATGTGCGGACTAGACCCGGATGTTTGATGCCGATCTACTACAGAAGCCGCGAAGCTATGGTGGATGTCACTCAAATTCACATTGTGACTTGGAGAGGGCTCTACACATACAGTCTTGCGTCAAAAAATTTATTTATCTCATCCCATACTACCTTCGCCGCTTCCTTGTCACAATCATTATGAAATATCCAGGCAGGTGCTCTCTGCAGCCCTATTAGAGGAATTCGTATCATACAAACATTTATTTTAGACAAAGGTTCTCACCATCATGCTTTCGAAATTTTTTATTGAGAGACCGGTTCTCTCCAATGTTATTGCACTTGTTACGATGCTTCTGGGTACTGTTGCCATTATTAATCTTCCAGTCACACAATATCCTCCCATTACCCCTCCAACCGTTCAAGTAACAGCCTATTATCCTGGTGCCACGGCTGAGACCTTAGTCAAGAAGGTCGCTCTTCCTATTGAACAGCAAGTGAACGGGGTGCAGGGTATGATCTACATGTCGTCGAATTCTACGAGCACCGGAGTTTATATTTTAACAGTCACTTTTGATATCGGAACGAATCCAGATATGGCTCAGATCTTAGTTGAAAACCGTGTGGCTGCTGCTCTTGCTCAGTTGCCTGAGCCAGTTCAAACCCAAGGCGTAGTAACCAAGAAAACATCAACAGCCGTTCTTCAGCTTATTACGGTGACCTCAGCAAAAGAAAAATATGACGCTCTTTTTCTCAGTAACTATGCCACGATTTATTTACAAAATGAACTCATTCGCTTGCCTGGCGTGGCCAATATCAATGTCTTAGGTGTTGGTCCATACTCCATGCGTGTCTGGCTCAATCCTGATCTTATGCAGCAGCGGTCGTTAGTGCCGTCCGATGTAATCAACGCTCTTAAAGAACAGAATGTAGAATTAGCAGTAGGTCAATTTGGTGCCCCTCCGGCAGAAAAGGAACAAGATTTTCAATTTTCAATTACCGCTAATGGATCTCTCAATCAAGTTTCTGAATTTGAAGAAATCATTGTGAAATCCAGTTCCAGTACTGGTGGAAAAATAACCCGTCTCAAAGATGTTGCTCGTGTTGAGCTGGGCTCTCAATCTTACAGTCAATTTTTTGAAGCTAATGGCCAACCTGCGGCTGGTCTTGCCATTTATCAATTACCAGGGTCCAACGCCATTAGTACGGCTAAGGGCGTTCGAGAGAAGATGCAGGAGTTAGCAAAAAATTTTCCACAAGATTTAACCTACGAAATTTCCTTTGACTCCACAACAATCGTGGAGGAATCCGTACATGAAGTCTATATGACGCTTCTTGAGGCTGGGCTTTTGGTACTTATTGTGATTGTTGTTTTCTTACAAGATTGGAGAGCCTCACTTGTTCCTGCGACAACAGTTCCTGTAACCATTATTGGTGCTTTTGGGGCTATGGCTCTCTTAGGTTTTACAATTAATACAATGTCGCTTTTTGCAATAGTCCTTTCCATTGGCATTGTTGTGGATGATGCCATCGTCATTGTAGAAGGAGTTGTGCAGCATCTTGAAAAAGGAGCGACACCTAAAGATGCAGCTATTTCAGCAATGGGGAGCCTCTTTGGTCCCATCATCGGAATCACCCTAGTCCTTATGTCTGTCTTTCTTCCAGCTGCCTTCATGCCTGGCATGATTGGACAAATGTATTGTCAATTTGCCCTTGTCATAGCAAGTACAGCTCTCATTAGTGCGATGAATGCTATGACGCTGAAGCCAACACAATGTGCGCTCTGGTTAAAACCACGTGATCCGAAGGTACATCTCAATATTGTTTTTCGTGCTTTTAATGCATTGTACAATCCTCTAGAAAGATGGTACGAGGGTGCGATTCGTTTTTTAGTAATCCACAGCATGAAGGTGACGCTACTCGGTTTGCTCTTATCTGTTCTGGCAGGTTGGGGGCTCACAAAAATTCCCTCAGGATTTTTACCAACCGAGGATCAGGGGTACGTGATTGTGGTTTCAAATCTTCCTAAGGCAATGGCCTTAGGAAAAACAAAAGCCGTTGTGAAAAGTATGGCAGAGGAAATAAGAAAGCTAGAAGCTGTTAAGAACACACTTATTGTGGGTGGCATTGCTCCCTTCGATTCTAATGATGGGATTGTCTATGTTATTTTAAAGGATTGGGGCAGTCGTGGTTCACGCGGCAATCTAAGTATGATTAATAGTGATCTTCAAAAAATTGCTGATTCACATTTAGAGGCCAATTCAACTGTCATTATCCCACCGCCCATTCAAGGATTGGGCTTTTCTGAGGGGTTTCAAATGCAAGTCAGCCTTATTGATGGATCCTTTAATTATGAGAAATTACAAAAGAGGGCACAAAATATAGCTGCTCGTGCTAATAAAAATCCTATGCTAGAAAAAGTTAGCTCTAGTTTTTTGTCCAATATTCCTCAGCGTCATCTCACAATTAATCGCCGTGAAGCAGCGACTTATGGTGTGAGTATTGGTGATATTTTAGATTCACTACAAACCTACCTCGGTTCCACCTACGTCAATCAATATAATCAGTATGGACGTACCTTTGATGTTTTTACACAGGCCGATACTGATTTTAGAGCCAGTCCAGATAGAATGAAAAATTTCTATGTACATGGCCAAACGAATTCGATGGTGCCTCTCGGATCACTTGTGAAAATCGATCACTCCTTTGGACCTTCGACGATTCCACTTTACAACATTTATCCCTCTGCATCCATTGTTGGGGTTCCTTCCCGTGGAACAAGCTCGGGAGAAGCATTAGATGAGTTACAGAAAATTGCTGATGAAGAATTCATGCCTGGCACACAAACTTCCTGGACAGCATTGTCGTACCAAGAAAAACTTGCGGGAAGCTCTACTTATCTTGTGTTTGGCCTTGCACTCCTTCTGGTTTATTTGGTCCTTGCTGGTCAGTATGAGAGCTGGATCATTCCTATTGCCGTAATCTTAGCCGTCCCGCTTGCACTCCTTGGAACGGTTGGGGCATTAGGTGGTTTGGGCTTGGCTAATAATATTTATGTTCAAATTGGCCTTGTGCTGCTCATTGCTCTTTCTGCCAAAAATGCCATTTTGGTTGTCGAAATGGCCCGTGAATATCGTGCCGCAGGTCATGACATCAGCCAAGCAGCTGCGATGGCTGCGATCAATCGGTTTCGTCCGATTTTAATGACCTCTCTGACTTTTATTATTGGGGTCTTGCCACTTGTCTTTGCCTCGGGTGCTGGTGCTAATGCTCGCCAATCTTTGGGTATCGCGGTAGCTTCAGGAATGCTCGCCTCTACCTGTCTTGCGGTTGTTCTAGTCCCGTCATTTTTTGTTGTTCTCGAGCGTTTTGCAGAACGTAAAAAGAGATCTGCACTATCCTGAAGGTATTGGTTGAGTGGAGCAGCATGGATATTTACAAAGACAATCCTTGTCAAAAATTTTTCCAAATTTTAGAGCCAGATTTACTGGCTCTTTCGCTCACCTGAACGAATGCTCCTGAAAATCTATCTACTCTAGAGCAGCCCAAACTCGATGAACATCATCGTGTTCTTCGAGTTTTTCTAAAAATGTTCCTACCTCGTGACGTTGATTTTCATTAAGTATTGGAAAATTTTTTGCAACGTAGCCAATTTCACTCGTAATAACTTTCCAGCCATGTTCCAGAAGCCAAGTGGAAACAGCATGCGTAGCCGTTCTCGCAGTCATAAAACGAGCTCCAAGAGTATCCATAGGAATATCATCATTCTGAGCATGAGTTAATGATTCTACTTCATTCGCTCCAGCTTCAATAGCCGCTTCTTCAAGATCAAATTGGAGATTGTTAGTGAAGGCCTCTACTAATCCCACATGATCAAAAAGAAATTTATTACTTCCTGGATTGCCTAGCTGGGCATCACGAAAAAGAACACGAATTTCAGGAGCGGTTCGATTGTTATTATCGGTTACAACTTCAACGATAACGGGAATTTTGTGAGGTGCGTAACCTTCAAAAAGAATATGCTCGAGTGCATTTTTTTCATCCCCCGTTCCAGAGCCTTTTTGGATAGCTCTTTCAATGACATCTCGGGAGACGCTTTCTCGTTTTGCCTTCTCAATGGCAGCAGCTAGGCGTGCATTTGTTGTAGGATCAGAGCCGCCGTGACGAGCGGCAATAGTAATTTCCCGAACGAACTTCCCGGTTGCTTTTGATTTTTTGAGTGAAGAGACTTCACGTTTTGCTAAGAGCCATTGGCGCCCCATAGAATTTTAGAAGATAGAAGATAAAATTACTCTGCAATCACGGGTGTCGCACTCATTCGTTTGCGTGCTGTTGCGTCTAATATTTTCTTGCGTAACCGTAAACTCAGAGGAGTCACTTCGACATACTCGTCATTGGCGATGTACTCGAGAGAGCGCTCTAAAGTCATCTTGAGTGGAGGGGTGAGAGAAATGCCTTTTCCATCACCTGTGCTGCGCATGTTAGAGAGCTTTTTTGCTTTGCAAGGATTAACAGGCATATCATCTGGACGGGCATTTTCACCAATCACCATACCTACATAGACTTCCTCTTGTGGTCCAATAAAGAGGCGACCTCGTTCCTGGATCGTGTCAAGGGCGTAGGCCATGCTCGTTCCATTTTCCATGGAAATGAGGACGCCGTTATTGCGAGTGGGAATCTCACCTTTATAGGGAGCATATTCTTTAAAGAGATGCGACATGATACCATGCCCTTTTGTTGCATTGACAAGATCTGTTTCAAAACCGATCAATCCACGCGTTGGCACAACGGCTTCTACGGTAACACTATGGGCTTGATGATCCATGGAGATAATATCAGCTTTACGACCTGCAAGACTTTGCAAAATATCACCCAAGTTGTCTTTAGGGACGTCGATGTAGACGCTTTCAAGGGGCTCAATAAGATTACCTGCTTCATCGCGTCTGAAAATGACTTCGGGCCGCGAAACAAGTAACTCAAAGCCCTCACGCCGCATCTGTTCTACGATCACAGCAATCTGCATTTCTCCACGAGCTTTAATCTGAAAGTGCCCGGCGGTATCTGTATCTTTAACCTCGATGGAAACATTCGTCCGTGTCTCCCGAGTGAGACGTTCACTAATTTGACGTGCTGTCACGAGCTTTCCTTCCTTACCAGCAAGTGGTCCATCATTGATACAAATCTTCATGGTGATGGTTGGAGGATCTATGTCAATAAAAGCCAGTGCCGGTCTCTCTTCACTATCAGTGAGGGTTTCTCCAATAAAAACATCTTCAAAGCCCGCAAGGCCGATAATGTCTCCCTCAGAGGCCTCTTTGAGTTCAATTTTTGCTAAACCTTGATGACCAAAAAGAGCCGTTGCATTCTTTTTCTCTTTTTTCCCATCTTTATGAATACAGACGATGGAATCCCCTACCTTAATTGTACCGCTAATAATACGGCCATAAGCAATACGTCCTAAGTAATCGCTCCAATCAAGATTGGAAACGAGCATTTGGAAATAAGAAACATCAGCTTTTTTGGGGCAGGGGATATGCTTAATAATCGATTCATAGAGTGGCTCCATAGTGCTGCTCTCTTGATCGATTTCACTCTTAGCGTAGCCTTGCTTAGCGCTCGCATAGACAACAGGGAAGTCGAGTTGTTGATCGTTAGCTCCGAGTTCTAAAAATAGCTCAAAGACCATGTCTAGTACCTTGTGAGGACGTGCATTATCGCGATCAATTTTATTAATCACCACAATGGGTTTGGCTCCATTTTCAAGAGCTTTTTTTAACACAAATTTTGTTTGAGCTTGAGGACCATCATGGGCATCGACAACCAAAAGTACTCCATCAACCATTTTCATGATGCGCTCTACTTCCCCGCCGAAATCTGCATGCCCAGGGGTATCAACGATATTGACGTGATATTCTTTCCATTGAAAGGCAGCGTTCTTAGCTTTAATGGTGATGCCTTTTTCACGCTCAAGATCCATGGAATCCATGATGCGTTCTTCGGAAGCCTTGGCCTCATTAGCTCTAAAAGTTCCAGCTTGTTTTAGGAGCTGATCAACGAGGGTTGTTTTTCCATGATCAACGTGAGCGATGATGGCGATATTGCGAATTGATTCCAAAGATGATTCCATAAAATTAAAGGTTCGGTATTATCTATAGCCGCAAGCCCAATGTCAACTTCTACTTTCTATGCTCCTTGTTTTTCATAAACCATATGCTTGTCTTTCGCAATTTACTCGTGATGGCTCCTCTCATCGCACCTTAGCAGAATTCGGATTTCCAGCCGGTGTCTATCCGCTAGGGCGTCTTGATGCAGACTCAGAAGGGTTGCTCTTGCTTTCTAATGAACGCGCTATTAATACCAAACTACTGGATCCTCGCCATGCTCATCATCGTACTTACTGGGCTCAGATTGAAGGTATACCTTCAACAAGCGCATTGCAAAAGTTAGAAAATGGAATATTGATTCAACATTATAAAACCTTACCCGCAAAAGTATGGTTGCTTGATCCTCAACCAAGTTTTCCTGCTCGAGTACCACCCATCCGTGTTCGGAAAACCATCCCTGATTGTTGGATTGGCATCGAACTCATAGAAGGGAAAAATCGTCAGGTGCGTCACATGACGGCAGCTATTGGACATCCAACACTCCGTTTGCTTCGCGTCTCTATAGGGAAATTTAAACTAGGTGATCTTCGCTCTGGAATATGGAGAGAATTAAACAGAGAGGAACGAATGCTTGTGATGGAAACTCAAGAATAAATCAAAACATCCGTAGAGCAGATAGAGAAAAGAGAGCTTGATCATAATCTTCTCATGATAGTGACACCTTTTTTGAAGTTTTAAGAGATTGCAAAAATAAATCAATTGCCTACTCTCCAGCAAAACCATTATCATGAAAACCTCGCGCTTTATTGCTTTGCTCGTTTACCTATTCTTGTTTTTATCCTCGTTGTATCTCAATATTGCAATAGCAGAGGAGTCAACTCCGCGATTGGTTAGCGCTTTTAACTACACGTTCTTTCTCAAGACCTGTGCAAACGAGGATCCTTATCATTTTTATGAAGAGCTAGGAGAGAATCACTCGGCACTCTATCCTATTGTGCGTCTTGGCACACCGGGATCCTATCACTATGAGTTGCTTTTAGAGGATTCAGATTCACCAATCCTTTTTACAAGCGCTTATGACGCGCTTGCCTACAAATTATGGAAAGAATCTGCTTTCTCAATAGGAGTCACTCAAGATGCATTTTTTGCAAACTCTGGGCAGTCTCCCCATCGGCCTCTTGTGCCGCCGATGGTATCCCATGAGCTTTCGCAGCCCCCTTGTCACGATCAGTACGAAATATGCGGGCTAAGGGGTATAACGAGATTGTGCAATAATAGGGTTTCTCTAAGTGATCCCTTGCTAAAAAGCAGCATCCTAACCTTTAGCATAAACCCAGACGCTTCTCTCCATGAGGTAGATGATACCACTGCCCAACCAGTCTCCTTAGAAACCTTGAAAAGCGCATCTGTCTCATTCTTGATAGGTCTTACACTTTTTGCAGGTACTACTTACGGTTGTTACAAGGTTGGACATGCGTGGCATGACTATCGTCAAAAAACATATTGTCAAGAATTTCAAGATTTACGTGGAGGAAACGCTCTCAACAGAATATCAGCAGATCAAGATCGTGAAATGACTCAAACTCTTTTTCCGAGCTTTCCGAGTAGTTTAGACCGAGAACATCAACAGCTTGAAGCAGCAAACCATGTGCCGGTTTTTGACTCAATGTATGGAAAGGTTTTAAAATACATTAGAGAAGATATATCCCATGATTTCTTGAACGAGACTCTTGTAAAAGCTATTAATGAAAATCCTGATGTACATTCTCTTATTGAAGAGCGTGCTCATCGAGTGTCTCAAAAATTAGGTGAGATTTTATCAACTATCCCGCAGGGTGACTTTAAGGATAAATTTTCAAAAAGCTGCCAAGGCGTTTTTAAAAAAATAGATGATGCCTATTATGGTTCAATACAAAATAATGCTCTTGTCTTATATCAGCTGGAAGGGATTCATAATAATATTTCAGAAATTAAATCTGCGATCAGTAATATTAATCCAAAGAAGAAGGAGGATCCTACACCTGCAATTTCAAGATCTTCTTCACAAGAGCAATACATACAGAGGACACCCTTAAAAACAACAAGCGAAAATCTTTCTGTTTCAGTCGACTCATCGTCCTGTGCTACAAAAAATACTTCCAGCTCAAAAAAGGTGAAACTAACAGCTACTCCTCAAGAAGAAATATTAGATATTAATCAAGTATTAACAACAAGAGTATTATTCAATCCAAGAGCAGAGCTGGAAAAACAACTACTATGCACAGCGAAAGAGTTTTATCAATGTGCATTAGATTCTAAAAGTGCTGAACATACGTCGGCTGCTACCTCTCATCTTAGAAATGCATATGAGCAAATAGCATCCTTAATAAAAGAAGGTGCAAATAAAGCAGAAGCTTTTGATTCTACTTCCAATAGACTGAAAATCACTTCTTTAATCAGCGAGATAAAACCATTGTGTGCTCAAATTATTCATGCTCATCAAACTGCTGTCAGTGATATGCAGGCTCTCGATCCATTAAATAATAAATTCAAGGAAAAGATGGTTTCATTATCAACGATAATGCAACTAGATAATAAAGATGCAGGCGACGATTATGAACCAGTCAAGATGGCTGGGCCTCTAGAAAGCGTATCTTTAAAGGAACATCATGCAGAGCTATTAGTTAATCTATTAATAGAAGCAAATTCTTGTGATGGTTTCAGGAAGAAATTAACACTTCATACAAGAAACAGTTCTCTGTCGACTGATACATCAAAGTCACCAGAGTTTCTAAAACAGCAGAGCACAATACATCTTCATAAAGCTTTTGAAAGTTTAAAAACTGATATTACTCAAAAGAATAAATTAGATCATACACTTTATTGGCTCAAAGCCGCCATATATTATCGAAAAGCAGCCTACCACTATGAGAACAATTCTAACAACTCTGAGATTGCCAATTTATTTGTAAAGACAGCAGAAAAATTTGCATTATTAAATGATAAGACAAGCATGGACTCTCAAGATAGGAAAGTTGCTTTCTTGAGCGAAAACAATGCATTACGTAATGAATTTATTAATATAATGTTACAGCAATTTAATCAAACTCGCTTAAATATAGCTATTGAAAGCGGTAATTATCAACAATCTCAAAATTATCTTAATATTGCTTCTCGACTCTATCATAATATTCCAAAAGAAAATTTACTATCTGACTCTTCTGCATGGCTATTTGCGCAAGACTCACTACACAGCTTAATAGATGCTGTAAGTGCCTCTAATAATAACAAAGATAATCTTGCAACTCTTCATGCGCACCAGGCATATGCATCTTGGATGATGTTTCAAAATCAACTAAATCCAGATGATCCATGCCATCATCATGCTTGGCAAAGGATGTACGAGAATGTATCAAATGCCATAACTGAACTCCAAAAACCCAATAACGATAGCCTTAGTCTTCAAAGGCATCTTCATACTGTAGCCTCAAGCCAAAGGAAAGCAGAGGGATCCTTCATCGATTTTATCTACTCTAGATTATTTTCAAAGGAGTAATATCATTGTAAAAAATTTATTTATTAAAATTTTAAATATTTGGTTTCAATTACTTTAAGAAATTTTTTACTTGTTTTTATTTCAATTTTGCCGTGTCGATATTGCTAGAAATCGTTTGATTTCAATGTGATTAGCATAATAAAACCATTATTTGATATCTATAAAAACCATGAAATCCTCTCTCTATTTGATCGTTAGTGTTTTCTTACTTTCATCCATGGAAATCTTTCAGCATCGCTGCCGTGCTGATGAAGTAGGTCCTGGCTATATCACAGCTGCTGATTTTACAATATTACTTAATAGTAGCGCACAGAATGATCTCTTTCATCTTTATGAAGAAGGATCTGAAAATCATTTAGATGATGTTGCTATTGTGCGTCAAGGAATACCAGGCTGCTATCACTATGAAACTATCCAGGGATATGAAAAACATCCCATTAGTTTTACAAGCTTGTCCGATGATTGGATATATCATTGCTGGAATAAAAAAAATATTGAGCAATGTGATGCCTTTGATGACCAAGCATTTTTCAAAGATGATTTCGAAGAGATATTCGCTCTTAATCAAGATAAAGCATCCAGCAAATTTTATCAAAAAGATACGCAAGAAATCTCTAGATTTCAAAATAATCATCTTATATCTAATAGTGATTTCGCGCTTAAAAGCAGCATTATTTACTTTAGCATTAATAAATCCTCTGCACTAAAGCAAAACATTGAAAATTTAGAAACAGCTCCAGCAGAGCTATGGATAAAATCTAGTATATGCACAGCTCTTTGTTTGGGTGCTATCTTTACTAGTGGATATATTCATTATCAACATGGTGAATACCTTAAAACAACACGTTTTCCAGGAGATGCTACACATAATAAACTTTTCAATGAATATGCAAATAGTGTACATAATGATAATAAATTTACTGTACTAAATAGTCACCAATCAGACAGTCAAGAATACAATAATTCATCCCAAAGCTTGGGTGAAGTTAGTAATATAATAGCACGTTTTCAAACTAATGAACGTATCCAGCATCCAAATGAGCTTTTGACTCCTGAGAGATTTCATAAAATTAATAATTATCAGTCTCTGTCTTCATCTAATAACTATCGTGAAATGACTGATCAATGCACCCAGGAGCTGGATAATAAACTCAAAGACTTTAACGATAATATAACAACATCAACTAGCATGCAAAATCATTCAGCCGCCTTGATATCTTTAGAGCCGCTTCTAAAAATTATTACAGAAAAAAGATATAAAATAAAGCAAGCCATTGACAATGAAAATTATGCATTAGCATTGAATGGTATTTTAAGAATTAATAACAATTTGCAAGAAATTCATCATTGCATCAAGGTCACAAATGAATTTAATGAGCATATACAACGGAAAACTACAGAACATAAAAATGAAGATACTTCAGGTGCGAATAATATGATCAACAATAAAATATTATCATTTATTGATGAACAGTATGATGCGTACAAAAAGTCTGCAGCCGAGTCATATATTGCATTAACCATTGGAAAACTGAATAACAACTCTCAAAAAATTACTAATGCATACCAAGATGTAACTATTTTATATGAATTTTTAGCAGATTTTTATCATCATATGCGCAAAGAGATCCAGCCCGAGGAGATCCAGGCCGAGACTATTTCACCTTCATTAATAGCTCAAAATGAAAACACTAAGCATGATTCAGCTCCTTCTGGTGGATATAGCCTTGAGTATAGTAAATTAGCAAACCAAAATAATGAGGTATACACAAGATTAGAGGGTGATATTAGTAAGAGCAGTAAGGCAGAATCTTTTTCTTTTGTAAAAAATAGAATAGAACAATTGCTCATCAGTAAATTTCTTTCAAAGATATATAAAAAAGCGAGCGAAGATTATAGTAATGCTGAAAAAACATCTGTTGATGAAACAACATACGCTGACTATGACACATTAGTCTTAAATAATTTCAAACAATATGAGGGTAATATTTCAATAGATCCTAGTGATAGTAATAGAAGAATGAGGGCTTTGTTTTATTTGATGGCAGGATTTTATAATAATATTTCATTCAATAAGAAACTGTTAAAAAACCCGCAATCTATTAATCAATTTAGTAATAAATTCAGCGAACGAGCTAATACTGCTGCAAATAAAGCAAATGAGCTTAATACTAAAGATGATATCATATCACGTACTGATCATCAGATCCATGATAACCAACCACAAAATAGCAAAGTTGATCTTCTCTTGGGATCTGTTGTGAAAATCCCAGAAAATATGTTAGCTCAATCTTTGGAAGCACAACCAGTCGCTTATTTAGACCACTTTTATCAATGTTATCATGAAGAAATGCGCTCCTCTTCAGGTATAACAAAGCCTAATAACAGACTTGAGTCCTTTTATTGGGAAAATGCAGCAACCGCATGGTTGAAAGCTTATCATGCTCGTGATAATAATACCGTAAAGCAATCTTTCCATCATTCGGCTGATGCCTTTACAAAGGCCGCAGAATCCATACAGAATAATAATTTATCATTGGCTAGGATAAATTATGAAATCGCAAAAGCAGATTCCATGGCCGCTCAATCTTCTCTACTTTCTAGAAGATCACACAGAGATCGTTGGAATTCTTTAAAAACAACTTATGAGACGTCTTTAGAAAATCTTACAAACGAGGAGAACAATGAGATAAAGGAACCTAAATCATTAGATCTTTCTTTCAAAAGGAATCAAGAGCCAGGATCTCTTGCTGATTTTTTAAGCTTTCTTTTTTGTGGCACTTATTAAGCCCTGACAACAGGTTCTTAGAAATCAGAGGAAAGAACGGAGCGCTTTTTTCAGTGAAGCTTCTTCAGAGACTCTAAGATTTTTGCCTACTTGCAGAGCGACAAGCATACCCTGAGAGTCTATAATTTCTAAAATTAAAGCGCGCCCGCCATGATGTTGCTCAAGAATTTTTTTGATTATGGGAAGTTTATCTAGCGATAATTTATTTCTATTAAGTTGAATTCTCAAAGGTTTTGTGGAGGGCAGGGGAACGAGTAATTTGAAATTTGATCCAATAGCTCTATGCATTCCATCACGGGACATTATTTTTAAAACACATGATACTGCTTTGCCTGGTTGTAAGAGATCTTGAAATTCTTCAAAGGCTTCACTCCAGAGTGTGACTTCTATGTTGCTTGTGTAATCCTCAAGAAGAATAATGGCAAAAGGCTTACCCTCTTTTTTAGTGAATTTTTTTTCCACGCTGGAAATAATACCCGCTACTTTTTCTTTGCGTGATTCTTTTGTCTCTTGAAGACTAGCAAGGGAAGGGTATTTCTCTTTTTCTAATGTTCCTGAATAATCATCCAACGGATGCCCAGTCACATAAAATCCAAGCAATTCCTTTTCATAAGAGAGTTGCAGAGCACGATTCCAGGGTTGAATGTGAGATTTTATGGAAGAGTGATGCTCTGGTTTTATAGGACTAAAAGATTCTAAACTATCAAAAAGCGAGGTCTGCCCAGAGGAACGATCACGTTGAATCGAGCTAGCTGCAGCTAGCGCTAATTCAATAGAGGCAAAGAGCTCAGCACGATGGCGACCTTCAAAATCAAATGCACCAGCCTTGACTAAACTTTCAAGAATCTTTTTGTTAACACTACGTGCATCAAGACGTGCTCCAAAATCTTCCATCGATTTAAAGGGACCATTTTCTTCTCGCTCTTTGATTGCAGCACTCATTGGAGCTGCTCCTACATTTTTAATAGCAGAGAGACCAAATCGAATACAACGTTCTCCACCTTCTTCTTCTGGCAGAAAAGTCAGACCGCTTTTATTAATATCAGGAGGCAGAATAGAAATGTCCATCCGAGCGCAGTCAGCAACAAAAGTGGTGATTTTATCCGTATTATTCACTGCGTTACTAAGCAGGCCAGCCATGAATTCAATCGTGTGGTTTGCTTTGAGGTAGGCTGTCTGATAGGAAATGAGTGCATAAGCAGCACTATGGCTTTTATTAAAACCGTATTCTGCAAATTTTTCTAAGAAGTCAAAAATAGCATGCGCCTGTTTTTCAGGAATATTATTGAGACTTTTACATCCTTCCACAAAGGTCCGACGCTCCTTGGCCATTTTCTCCTTATCTTTTTTTCCCATGGCACGGCGCAAGAGATCTGCTTGTCCAAGAGTGTAGCCCGCCAGTGCATTGGCGGCTTGTTGGACCTGTTCTTGATAAACGATGATTCCGTAGGTTTCGGCGCAGATTTTTTCTAAGAGAGGGTGAGCATAGCTGATTTTTTTCGTCCCTTTTTTGCGTTCAATGTATTCATCAATGAATTGCATAGGACCAGGCCGGTAGAGGGCGATCAAAGCAATAAGATCTTCAAAGCGATCGATCTGAAGACGCTTGGCCACGCCAGTCATCCCTCCTGATTCAAGTTGGAAAACACCAACAGATTCACCACGATTGAGAAGTGCAAATGTTGCCGGATCATCCATGGGAATTTTTTCCAAAGAAAAATGCGGTTTTTTTTGATGAATGAGTTTGATCGCATCACTCATGACTGTCAGGGTGGTGAGCCCCAAAAAATCCATTTTTAGCAGTCCTAAATCCGTCAGGGGAGCCATCGAATATTGGCTCACAATCCCGCCATCATTACCGCGTGTGAGTGGGATATAGTCAGATAAATCACGATCAGCAATAACAATGCCAGCCGCATGCACACCTGTATTGCGGGTGAGTCCTTCTAAGAGAGTAGCATAGTTCCATAGCTGGCTGGTGGCTTGTTCTTCCATGACGGCTTTTTTGAGATCAGCATTTTTATCAATCGCCCCTGCTTCATGTTTTCCATTTTTATCCAAACCGTTGAGGGTGATATTGAGTTCGTTGGGAATCATTTTTGCAATCCGATCCGCATCACCATAGCTCCAGCCCAAAACACGACCGACATCGCGTACAACACTCTTTGGACCCATGGTGCCAAAGGTGATAATTTGAGAAACAGAACGTTCCCCATATTTCTGACGAACATAATCGATGACTTCACCACGGCGATTTTGACAAAAATCAATATCAATATCCGGTGGACTGATGCGGTCAGGATTTAAGAAACGTTCAAAAATAAGTCCATAGCGCAAGGGATCTAAATCAGTAATACCAAGAACATAAGCCACCAGTGATCCTGCTGCAGATCCACGACCTGGGCCAACAGGAATTCCTTGTTGTTTTGCATAATCAATAAAATCCCAAACAATAAGGAAATAACTCACAAAACCAGTCTTCGAGAGGATGGAGAGTTCATAGTCAAGGCGCTGACGAAGCTCTAAATCATCTTGAGAACGCTCTTGATAGCGTTCTTGAAGTCCTGCTTCACAAAGCTCATGTAGGTAGCTTTCTCGTGTTTTCCCTGCAGGTGGTTTGTAGTCTGGATACTTGGAATGGCCAAACTCAATAATCAGGTTGCAACGCTCTGCAATATGCAGCGTGTTTTCAATGGCCTCAGGGCAATCTATAAAGAGAGCTTGCATCTCCTCTGCCGATTTAAAATAAAGTTCTGGTACATAGTGCATTCTCTTTTCATCAGCAACCATAGCCCCAGTTCCAATACAAATCATCACATCGTGTGCTTCATGATGAGAGCGCTCAAGAAAATGGACATCATTGGTAGCCACAAGTCCTAATTCAAATTCCTTGGCAAGGGCTATCAAAGGCCCTCGATTACGACGCTGTGCTTCAATACCATGATCACTGAGCTCGATGAAGAAATTTTCCTTTCCAAAAATATGACGATATTCCTGGGTGAGATTTTTTGCTTTTTCCATGTCTCCATTTGTAAGAGCAACATTAATTTCCCCTTTTAAACAACCACTGAGTGCAATCAGACCTTCAGCGTGCTGGGCGAGGAGCTTTTTATCTACGCGTGGCTTGTAGTAAAAACCTTCCAAATGTGCAGCTGTGCTTAGCTTAATAAGGTTGTGATATCCGATTTCATTGGTAGCTAGGAGGGTCAAATGATAAGCACTTTCTTTGCCGCGACTGCTGCTTTTTTTTTCATGCATCGATCCAGGAGCAACATAAATTTCACATCCAATAATAGGTTTAATACCACGAGCTGTTGCTTTTTGATAAAATTCAATCGCCCCAAAAAGATTACCATGATCGGTAAGTGCAACCGCTGGCATTTTAAATTCTAGCGCTTTCGTGATGAGATCATCAATACGAATGGCTCCATCAAGCATGGAATACTCACTATGAAGATGAAGATGCACGAAGGGAGAGGTCATTCTAAGTATTCTACAGCGTAAAGAGAGGCGGGTACAGGCAGAATGATTTGCTGCTATTTTTTAAGAAATACGACATCCTATTTCTCGTAAGCCCTCAAGAGTCAGTGATGTGTTGATATGATCAAAGAGCTTGGCTCCTTGTGCTACTAATCTTGCATCGCCTCCCGTAGCAATAAGAATGGGTCTTTGATTGAAAAATTTTTCTTTTGTGACTCGTGTGACAACTTCTCGCACAAGACCGCGCGCTCCTAAAAGCAGTCCCGAATGAATAGCGGTGAGGGTACTTTTTCCTACGGCACGTCGAATGGGAGCTGGGAGTGTTTGTGGCAGAAGTGCTGTGCGCTCATGTAGAGCATCCGCTCCTGTTTTAAGCCCAGGAGCAATAATGCCTCCAAGATAAGAACCTTGAGGACTAATAATGTCAAAGGTAATGGCTGTACCAAAATCAACAACAATGGCAGGAAAACCGTAAAGCGTATTAGATGCAACAACATTAGCTAGACGATCAGCACCTATTGAGGAGGGTTCAGGATAGTGAATCGTGATGCCTAGCTCTATACTTGCATCAATAGAAAGAAAAGGAATTGCTCGTGATTTAAAAAAAGAAGCAAGTAGATGAGTCACTTTTGGCACAACGGAAGCTATCACAACACGTTCTATATTTGAATCCTGAAGAGCTTCAGTTAGTGTAGCATGATTTAAAGCTTGTGTTGGAATCCGGTAAGTAGGGCCCAAACGCTTGGGGCTAGAGAGTGCTAATTTCGAGGTAGAATTACTAGCATCAATTAAGAGCCATTTTTCCTGTTTGTGCAGGTTATTAGATTTCATATCCCTAATCATCACTCCTGATCTTGATCACATGGATAGATTTTCTTTGTCTTTATCACGATCTCTATAGCGAGCAATAGCTTCGTATGCCAAGGGAGTTAGCAAATTCACTGCCGAAAAGAGACCCGAGCGTACCGTCTTATCTTGCAGTAGAGAAACTGCTAAAAGGAGGCCTTTAGAAAATGCAGAGGAGTTTTTTAAAGGCCTC
>Ga0214923_10001439_pt1 | contig 33794 bp, 28 predicted proteins | sample LL1510_MetaG_FD_177993 | JGI IMG/M metagenome (GOLD analysis project Ga0214923, IMG submission 177993) | Freshwater microbial communities from Lake Lanier, Atlanta, Georgia, United States - LL-1510 | ecosystem: Environmental > Aquatic > Freshwater > Lake | place: USA: Georgia | collected...
TTTTTATTATTATAATAGAGATTTTTAACAAGTTATAAATAAATTATTTTAAGTTGTTCTATTATTTAGAAACTAATAATATAAATTAAATATGGGAAATACACAATCTATGAGAAAAATTAATTATGAAGATATGCAAACTGTTATTAAAAAATCTGAATCTTATTTAATTATTAATACATTACCAATAACAGACCAACAATGTCTCATAATCAATACAACTATGCCGAATGATGAAGAAGCAATTATTAATAAATTTATAAAAGAAAATAAAAGCATTAAAATTATTATTTATGGTAGAAACTGTAATGACGATACGATTGATAAAAAATATCAGCAACTTTATTCATTGGGATTTTATAATATTTTTGTTTATTTAGGGGGTATGTTTGAATGGCTAATGTTACAAGATATTTATGGTAAAGAACTATTTCCAACTACAAAAAAAGAATTAGATCTTTTAAAATATAAATCAAATCAATTATTAAGTATTGGTTTGTTAGAATATTAAACTTGTTAACATTTTTCAATAACTAATTCCTCTTTAGTATCTTCTATAAAATCATAAATAGTTATTTGTGCTTCTGAATTATTACTACATTCTAATCCTAGATTAGATAATTGATCGGCGCGTTTGTTATCTTTTCTGTAGACATGATTAAAATCTATATAATCAAAATGTGTTTTTAATTTAACCACTTCATCATATAGTTTAGCTAATTTTGGATTTTTAACCTTATATATTTTATTAATTTGATTAACTACGAGTAAACTATCACCACATACAGAAAGACTTTTAATACCTAAATCTATTGCTGATTGAAGTCCAAGAATCAAAGCGCAATATTCAGCCTCATTATTTGTTCTCTTATCTCCAATATATTTGTATGCTGTCCAATGTTCAACCCCATTTTTAAAAATTACATGACCAATACCAGCTGGACCTGGATTACCTTTACTACATCCATCAAAATATAATACATATTCTGTTTTAGGATGAATTTTTGGTTTAGAACTAGTTGTTAGCTTTATACTAGGTAATATGATATTCATCTGTTTTGTTATATATATATAATATAGATATGTAATATAATTTGTAAAATTTATTTCAATTATTTATTTCAATTATATTATATATCTATAATGGTTTCTACGTAACATTCTTTTTGTTCCTTTATATTAATAACTTATAAATCTTCATCTAAATATAATCACAAATAATAGCAATAAATTTATCATCATTACTAATTGAATTTGGGTTAATTATTACTTGGAATGGTTTTCCACATCCGAGTATTAAATCTTTTTTACATAATATTCACATAAATCTTTTGGAGAGTGAGGAACAATTTGTTTACTATTATGTTTTAAAACTCCGTGTCGAAAAACACAACAATTGAGTTTTTCACAGTATGTTTACAATTAGGACATTCAACAAATAAATTAGTAGGGTTTTCTTCATCCATTTTTACAACCTATGAAACAGTTAATTTATAATATATTTATTGATATTATAATTTAAAAGGCTTTAAATTAAAAAATAAATATATTATAAATTAACTTAAAGAAAATCAACACGTCTAATTATGTATAAATTCATTAATTTGTTCTAACCATCGTTCTACTATTTTTTCATTTTCATAAATATCTACATTACCATCTAATATCATTTTATTTGTCTGTATTCCTTTATTTTCATCTAAAAATTCCTCATGATAATTATGACAATCTTTTAAATAATCTAAAGGAATTACTCCCTCACCATCTCTCGCACGTTTATGAATTCTTTCATAACATTTATCTGGCTCTGTATTCACATAAACTGAATAATTAATTGGAAAATCTTTCGCAAAATCTTCAAACCAAGTTAAATAAATTTGATAACATACATCTTCTATTTTACCTTGTTCATGTAACATTTTTGCAAATACGTATTTATCTGTATATAAACTTCGCTCAGTTATTATTACATATTGTGGTAATTCAAAATAATTCTTCTTCTCATCATTATTTACAACCATATCCTCGTATCTTTGGTTTATTAATTGATTTCTTTCAGATACAATTCTATTAACAGTATCTCTTAAAATCTTTAATCTTGAAATATATGCCATCATTTGAAACGCAAACGAATATTTCTTTTGGTCTGAATAAAATTTTTTCAACATTGTATTTCCATTAGCATCCTTAATTTTCTCCCAATCATCAACCGGCTCTCTTAAAAATATTACGTGTTTATTATTACTATAATATTTCCTTAAATTCTCTAAAAGTGTTGTTTTACCAGAACCAATATTACCCTCAATTGATACAATCTTATAATTGGTAGACATTATATATAATAACTTATACCGATATTTATATGCAATTCAATTTTTTCTACATGTAGCCAAAAATATATATTAATATTAACAACTAATATAGGCGTAAAATATAAACATACATATTGGCGCTATCCGGGGAAAATAAAATTGATTTATTAAAATGACTTAAAGAAATAAGCATATTACATCTTATACACCCCACTTAAAATGGATCTCAAGCAACGAAAATTAACCAAGTCTGAATGGGATGGAATTGAAATTCCAGTTCATAAAAACGAAATTGAAATATTGCGTTTAATAGTAGATGGATTTTCAAATGTCCATTTAAAAGTTAATAAAACGGATTCTATCTTTACGTACCTAAAGATAGAATATAACATACAAATTGAAGAATTTCTATACGCAAAGTTCTTTGCTGATAAAATTAAAACATTGGTTGAAAAAAATAGTGTGCCATTTATACATTTTGAAGCAAATCCAAATTTACGAAGAACTAAAAGCCAAGAACCTGCGCCTCAAGATAATGGAGATTATTATATTAATGTAGCTACAATTGTTAAACTAAGAAGCATTGATCAAATCCGTTTATCACGATTAGACACAGATAGTATTAATAACGATACAAATATGTATGAATTTGTTCTTTATCAGAATTTGGAAAAAATGGTTGAATTTAAACACGCTAATAACCAAAAATGGGTTTACTTTTATTATACACTAAGTAAGCTTATTAAAAATAATGTTGATAAAGTTAACCGCTTTGTAAAAGAAATTGTTCAGACTTTTATTAGAAAATATGAAAATGATGTTAATCTTCTATATATTGTTAAAAATTCATCCGAGTTTATTGAAAAAAATCCTAGTATCTTAAAATACAGCGATATATCGTTATATGACCATCAAAAAGCAATTTATGTTGCTATTACTGCTCCTGAACCTAAATTAGTGTTATATATTGCTCCTACTGGAACTGGAAAAACATTAACACCTCTTGGAATATCTCAACGATATAAGGTAATATTTGTTTGTGCGGCTAGACACGTAGGACTTGCTTTTGCTAGATCAGCTGTTTCAATTGGTAAGCACATTGCATTCGCATTTGGTTGTTCTGCGGCTGAAGATGTTCGCTTACACTATTTCTCAGCCAAGTCTTTTACAAAAGATAAACGCAGCGGACAAATTAAAAAAGTAGATAATACTGTTGGAGATAAGGTAGAAATTATTATTTGCGATATTAGATCCTATTTGCCTGCTATGTTCTATATGGCATCATTTAATTCTATTCATGATATTGTTACTTATTGGGATGAACCCACAATTACAATGGATTATGAAAATCATGAATTACACAAAGTAATTAAGAAAAATTGGAAACAAAACATTATTCCAAATTTTGTGTTATCTTCTGCTACACTACCTAAGCTACATGAATTAACGCAAACCATAGCCGATTTTAAAGAAAAGTTTCCAAATGCTAATGTCAATAACATTGTTAGTCACGATTGTCGCAAAACAATTCCACTAATTAATAATAATGGATATGTAGTTATGCCACATTATCTTCACGAAGATTATACGAAAATTCTAGAAACTGTTACCCATTGTGAAGAAAATATGACATTAATGAGATATTTTGATCTTAAAGAAGCATCCGACTTTATTTATTATATTGAAACCAACAATCTTAATAAAGCCTCTTCAAAATTTGAAAGAAATTTTACTTCGGTTGATGATATTCATATGCAAAGTATTAAATTATATTATTTAAAAGTATTAAAAAGTATTATTCCAGCAAACTGGACTAGAGTGTTTAATCATTTTAGAATTGCTAGAACAAAGCGAATTAAATTTAACAATACTGTTGATGCTAAAGGTAATTCTCTAAACAAAACAACCAGCCTAGAAACTATGACTGCGCCTAGAGCAGGAGAACCATTATCTCGTGTTGGAAGTGTTCAATCTACTAGTTCAAAATCAGATACAGACCCTCCTGGAAGCTGTGGTATTTATGTTACTACTAAAGATGCTTATACATTAACTGACGGCCCAACTATATTTTTAGCAAATGACTTATCAAAAATAGCCAAATTTTGTATTCAACAAGCAAATATTCCTGCTGTTATTATGAAGGACATTAATGAGAAAATTGAATACAATAATCAAATTAATGAGAGAATTGAACAGCTTGAAAAAGAACTAGAATTTGAAGAAACAAAAATAGCAGCAAAATTGGCCGGCAGTTCGGTTGATACTTCCAAAGAGGCCAAGAAACTTATGGGTAAAAAAGATGGCAAGAGTAAGGCTAAAATTGCTAATAAAATTGTTGATAAAACTGAGGATAGAAAAATTGCCAAAATTAGAGAAGATATTACAACTTTAAAAAGTATGGCTAAGAATGCTACTATTGATGACATGTTTGTTCCAAATAGAATTATTCACTTAGAAAAATGGGCAAAGGGTCTTAATACTAGCGGAGCATTTACAAGTGATATTGAAGAGAGCATTATTGTATCTATTATGTTACTTAAAGATGTGGAAGATAGCTGGAAGATTTTATTGCTACTTGGCATTGGAGTCTTTACTAATCATAAAAGCAGTGCTTATACAGAAATTATGAAAAAATTAGCTGATCAACAAAAATTATATTTAATCATCGCAGATAGCGATTATATTTATGGAACTAACTATCAATTCTGTCATGGTTATTTGAGTAAGGACCTTGAACTTACTCAAGAGAAAATTATTCAAGCTTTAGGACGTATTGGACGTAATAATATTCAGCAAGAGTATAGTGCTCGTTTTAGAGATGATACTCAATTAACAACATTGTTTACAAAAATTGCGTCTGAAGATAAACCTGAAGTGATTAATATGAATCAGCTATTTAATTGTAAAAACATTAAATGGAATGGAGTGGAATATGAGGAGTTACCTAATGAAGAATTAGTAGCTACATTTGCTGACAACGATAATGAAGAAGAAGAAGAAGAAGAAGAAGCACAAGAAGAAACACAAGAAGTTGGCGAAGAAGAATAATTTTATTATAAATTACAACTAATTTTATATTTAGTATTATAAATGAATATAAAATTATTTCTTGAGATAACTAAAGAATTTTTTGATCAAATATATTCTCAGAAACTGGTTCATGAAGATAATAATTGCGAAACTTATTATGATGAAGAAAAAGGTTTTGAAGAATAGTTAGATTATAAAAATGAAGAATTTTGTTATTATGTTTAATTTTAATACAGTTATTGACATCAGATATAATAATAAAAAGTAAATAATATTTCTAATAATATTATCATCTATATACTTACATCCTTTACTTGAATTTTCACCTGCCCTCTTCAAGGATGTAAATTATTTATATAATATATAAAGAGTTTATTATACACTCTAAAAACACCTCCACGAAGTCTTAGAACTAAATGAAGTGTGCTTTCTTTCTGTATATTATAATCGCTCAACGTTTTACCATCTTCAAGCTGCTTACCTGCAAAGATCAAACGTTGTTGGTCAGGGGGAATACCTTGCTTATCTTTAATTTTTTGCTTAATATTTTCAATAGAATCGGTTTGTTCGACCTCTAGAGTGATGGTCTTTCCTGTTAGGGTTTTCACGAACAGTTGCATATATATATAGTGTAATAACAACACTTTTTAAGTTGTTTTTTTATTATATTTTAAAATAGTTGTACATAATTTACACTTTTTCTCATTTAAAAGTCCCATAATACAAGAAAAAATGTAAAATCAATACTAGGAATTTTTACCTACGATGGTCTAACTTTTTTCTCTTCCTTGTTTTTACTTTAAGAAGTGAAAGACGAAATTTAAAAGCATAATGGACATTCTTGTTTCTCAATTCAACAACTAGTTAAAAGTTTAAACCAACGAAACTACAACAACTTGTAACTAACAATATCATAAATAATATTCATATATTTATAACGCTTTTACACATTATAATTCTTTTTGGTTAGTGTAATATTTTTTCTATATTATTATCTATTTTTCCTTGTTTTTTTTGGAATTTTTAATTTTATATTTTTTTTTGTTAGTTTGTTTGCCTTTTTATATCTCCTTTTTGTTATTTTATGTTTATGCTGTTTTTTATTTGTTCTTGTGTAACTTCCTCCACTTATACTACCTTTCTGTGCTTCAAAAAGTTCGTTTACTTTTTCTTCTATTTGACTTTCAATTGATTCTATTTCTTGTTGTTTTTGTTCTATTTCCTTATTAATAATATCTATTTTGGCTTGAACTTCTGCCGTCGGCACCTTTCTTCTTCCTGGTTTCAATTTTTCCTTGGAATCCAATAATTCTAATATTTCATCATTTAAATTAGTTGTTTTACTATTCAATATTTGACCTTCTTCAGATTCTAAAAATTCGTTCTTTAATTTTGTTTTTATTTTTTCTATTCTTTTTACCTCAGCTTTTAATGCCTTGTTTTCGGCGGATTTAGCTTTTTTTTCTTCTTCTTTTTTTAATTGTATTTCTTTATTTGCTATATTATTATAATATTCCTCAAAAATATCTTCTTCTATACCTAGTTCCGTAAGTCTTTCTCTTAATGTATCTAACCAACCAGTTGTTATTAAATATGTATCATCTTCTATATTTTTTGGAGCTATATTTTGAATAATTTTTTCAGCACTTTTATACTTCTCCATTCTAACCTTAGCAGAGTCTCGTTTGCCTTTTGCCGGTGATACAACAGCACTTTCTTTATTTTTTGACTTTACTTCTATCATTTGACCTTGGTTATAATCAAGCCAGTCATCATAATAATCATTTTTATACTCGGGTGGTTTTGAACCTTTTTGTCTTTCATATAATTTTCCAGTTACATCTTGTGAACCACTAATTGTTAGTTCTGTTATGTTTGGGTTAACATATTCACCAGATACTCGTATATTTTTATCTTTAACATTTAAAAATTCTAATGTTCTAAGTAATGAATCTCTTTCTGGAATCCTTAATTCTCTTGTCACATATATAACGCTCCCTTTTAAATTATTTTTATTTGGTTCTCTTATATATTTTCCATCTTTGTCTCTATTAATATTTAAATTACGAGCAACTAATAATGTTCGTGATGGATTTTGCGTAGAATTTGTATTCATATATCCTGTAATTGCTTGATCATTTACATCACCTTCTCCATTTAATAACATATATATAGAACGAGAACCAGATGGTCTATCTCCTTGAATACCTAAACGCAAACCATCACCAGTATTTTCATCATATGGAATTATTGCTTCTTCTGAACTAACACTTCTATAAACTAATTTATCTTTAATCATATCAAATTGTTCTTGAGATTTTAAACCAATAGGAAAAGCATCCTGATTATTTATATAACCACCCCATTTAAAAACTGCCTGACATTCTTGTAAATAATCTCCCATAGTTTTAAGTGATGTAGCACTAAGTAATTTATTAAAACGTTCTCTACTAAATTGATATTGAACATTAGCCCACATTTTTTTTATATATTCTCCCTTTTTAGGCGAAGGGGCTTGAGCTCCTGATGATGCTGTTTCGGTTAATTGAACCTCGTCATATATTGTTTTTATCATTCTGACTACACTTTTATAAGCTGTCCTTGCTTTTAAATCCTCTGATTCTGACACTTGTATCGGTAATGTATTCATTATCATTACATCTGGTTCACTAAAACCACTTAAATTACTCTCTAAAGTATAATATATCTTTGATATTAGTTTTTCTTTATTTCCAACTAATTCATTATAGTTTAGAACTACACCACCAAAAGATACTTTACCATTCTCACCATCATATATTATTTCAGAAAATGATGTTCCTACCTCTTTTGGTTCGCTTGAATTATGTTTTAGAGAACACTGATCCATAGCATCCATCATTGATGATGTAGGACAAAATACTCCTCTTTGTAAGTTACGATATAACCCAAATATTGGTTGCATATTTCTAAACCATTTGCTATAATTTTTTAAAAAATCTTCATAAAAACTTGGATTTTCTTTTATTGTATTTAATAAAAATAATTCATTTAATATCGGTTGTATTACTGTTCTTTCAAACGTTTTTTGTTCATATTTAAGTTTTAATAATTCATTATATTCACGAATAGTTTTACGCTCTTTTTCATTAATTTCTTTAATTTTTTCTTTAATTTTATTTAATTCTTCATCATTGTTGGTTAAAACATTATTTATTTGACTAATATATACTGCTAATTTTTCATCGTTAATTACTTCCCCATCATATACATTTTTTTTAATTTCACTAATTGTTGTTGTTACTGTATCTAAAAATCTTTTTGGAATAAACAATTTTGAACCGTTTAAATTTGAAGCCATTTTGACTGAATTATTTATAATAAATTTATATTTTGGCGCTGAAATATTTACAGAAGAACCTTCTCTATGTATAAGTATTTCATTTAATTCTAATAATTCAAATAAATTAGTTATTTTTTTTTCTTCATGTTCAACATTTATAGTTATTGGTATTATTTTACTGTTTTGTAATTCTCTAATGACCAATATATTGTTTTGATACATTTTTTTCAATTTATTAAATAAAATAGGTATATTTGGTGGCTGTGGTGGTTCCACTATCACGTCTTTAGTTGAAACAACAGGTGCTACTACTTCTTCTGTTTGAATAACAGGTGAACCTTCAATTGAAACAACTTGGTTATTGGTAGTATTATTTATTATACGTTGTTCTAGATTATCTAAGTCTTTATTTGCGTCTTGTAATTTTTTTTTTGTTTCATTTTTTAATTGTTTTAATTCTTTTTGAGCTGCTATTACAGCTGATCTATCTTCATAATTCATACCACCACTTTGAAAATCATCTGGACTTTGAAAATCATCTGGACTTTCATCATCACAATTATCTTCACAATCTACAAAAAATTCTTCTTCCTCTCTTAATTTATCTTCTGACATATCTACTGGAAAATCAGGATTATTTATTACATCATCGGAGATTGCTTTTTTTTCTTCATCTATATTCTGAGGAAATGTAGACATATTGTATAAATCAAAATAAAAGGTATCCATAAAATTCTTCAGTTCATCGTCAACTTTTTGTCCAAATGTCAATGTTTTACTAGGCGACATCTCAACTAACAAACGTTTTAAAATAAGTATTTCTAAAATTAATAACTCATTATTATGATGTCCTCCTTGTTTTGGATTTATTGGAAACAATTCGACTAATTTTTTATATGTTATAGCATTTAATTGGTCAGGTCCAAATATATAGTTTGTAGGTATTTGAATTGATTTAGATTCAGCATCAGTAAAAAAAATTCTTCTCCAAATTCCTAACTTTATAAACATTCCTCTTGCTATTGTTGTTAATAAATTGTTATGCGTTATAAAAACATATTCCGGTATTGGCTCACTTTTAAACGTTCTGTTAGGTAATAAATTGTCTACAGAACCATCAGAAGATAGAGATAATGCCGAATCTTCAGCGCTACCTTGAGAACCTTGGGACTCCATTTTAATTTCGTTCTCATCATCACTCGTTCTCTCTCCGCCACTCATAGGACTAATCATTTTTTTAAACGAGTCATAAGATTCAGACATTAAATAACAAACGTAAAAAATAATAAACTGATACAAAATTTCTGATGAATTTAAGATATCAAATGGATCCTCTTTATTATCTAACTTTTTACTACTAATAATTATATAAGAATCTAATAGTAAACTAAATGTATCACCATAGAAATTTATTTCTTCAGAATTATTAGGATTTTTTAAATCATCAATAATATAACGCAATGATGCTTTTATTGCCTTATCTGATGTCTCATTTTTATCTCCAGCAGACTGATTTAATTCATTATTTTCATTTAAATCATAGCCTAAATATGTAACAACATATGTATTTAAGGATGAATGAAATGATAAAAAAACTGGATTTTTTTCAAATATTTCTACTATTTTTTCTACATCTAGACTACTTATAGCTGAAGGAATAACTAATATGTCTTTAACATCATTATAATTTATTGTTTTAAATGGGATAACTGGTTTTGAGATACCTTCGGATGGTTCTTGAACATATAGTTCTTTAACCTGGTTTTGGGCTTGGAACTTTTCGCCTTGACTTTGAATAGGTATGGATTGAATGTTTTCTTTAGGTGTTAGTTCTTCTTCTGTAATAATATTATTTTCCTGATCGGTATCTCCTTCTTCATCTCCTTGTTCTTTATAAGCTATATTTGTTTTAGTAGCTTCTACTTTGTTTTCATAAATATTATCAGATTCAACTGGTGCTGTTAATAATCCTCCTTTTTGTTCTCCAATGGTAATAGGTTCTTCATTGTTATTTAAATAATTGTAAAAAGCTTTTTTTACCGGGTCTTCTTGTCTAGATGAAACATTTTTGAACTTATTATCATCATACATTATTACTTGTCTATCACCAACTGTAATTTCATATTTAAATATTTTCAATATTCTATTACCTACAGTTATTCCTAATGTTTCAAATAAACTAGGTTCATCTGGGTTTTTTCTGGACACATGTCCTTTTATAACTCTACCAATGCCTAAGCCACCTAAACTATAATCATGAACAAAATCATGAAGAAATATACTTAAACACATAAACATCATATCTTCTACTCTTTCAAATGACATTGTATTTTTTGAAACACCACTAGTTTTAAATTTTTGTTTATATCTTAGCGTAACTGACTCAATAGATGGTGATACTTCATTATTTAAATTTGTGCTCATAATATATAATTATAAAATATTTTAGTTATATTATCTAAATAAAGATAATTTATTTTACACCTTTGGACATTTAAAACGCCGACTTTATTTTAGGTATTTTTTGCTCTTATTTTTCCTTGTTTTATTTTTTACATATACGGCATTTCTATTATAAGCACCCTTAAATATATTTTCATATTTTTCTTTTGGAATATTTCTTATCACATTTGAAATATTTTGTTTTATTTAGTTATGTGTTAAACCTTCTATTTTTCTTAATCTTGCTTTCATCATACTAAAATAATTTTCAATTGAATTTGTAAAATGTTGGTAAGGAACAGCATAAAGCAATTATGAAAATGAATTTTATTATTTACTTAAACAAGAAAATAATAAATTAAAAGAATTAGCAAATGCTAATAAATTTTCTCTACCACTAATATAAATATTTAAAATATATAAATAATAACCACACGATATAAGGGGTTTAGTTACTGTATGCGAGACCTCCCATACCACTCATAATTCTGAGCACATTGTAGTTAGTAGCATAAACACGAACCTTAGCAGTCTTAGTTCCTTCAACAGTTGCGTTAGACAACACCAATTGAAGAGTGGCATTATCAATTCTGGAGAAGTTGCAAGTTCCACTAGGTTGGTGTTCCTCTGGGCGAAGAGCGAAAGAGTAAACGTTAATGCCTTCATCAGGATTGCGGGTGTGGGATTGGTAAGGTTGGACCCAAGAGAAGTAAGAACCTTCACGCTCAGAGAAGCGATCTTGACCGTTCAATTGGAGCTTACCAGTAACAACAGGGTTTAAGCCCCAGCAATGCATATCCAAAGAGGTCTCAGTGAGGACGAATGTGCCAGCATCAGATACAGTGGAGTTATCAAGGTGACTGCGTTGTAAGGAAGTAAGAAGAGCAAGCTTAGCCTTTTCAGCATCAGTTAAACCAGTGGAGTCAATTCCTTGACCGCCAAAATGTGGTTCACTGTATGGGTTCTCAGCACCATGCCAGTATCCAGTGAAACCTGCTGGAATATCATAGTCAAGAGCACCAGCATCATTAAAAAGACCCTGAGCATCAATGTAAGAGTTGCTATCACGAGCTACTGCACCTGGAGCACCGAAGGCATGGATGGCATTTGGAAGAGCATCAATGGCATCAGTGTAGTTGAATGGTTGAGCACCAAGAACCTTGAATAAAAGAGCATCACAAACAAGAGATGAGCAGTAATCAACGTTTTGATCAGGTTGAACAACCCAAATCAACTCCTTAACAGGGTGGTTGAAGTTGAGTTTGATCTTGTTGGAAGAAGAACCAACAGACTCATCGCCAGTGAATTGGAGTTGAGTGATTAAGTATTCATGAGGATTTTGCGCAAATCTGCGGCGCTCATCAGTGTCAAGGAAGACATAGTCAACATATAAAGAAGCAGCGACTAAAGATTGGTTGTAAGCAATAGCAGCAGGAACTGGACGACCAGGGGCGTATTGACCAGAAAGATAAGCAGATTTATCAGCAGGAGAAACACCACTGTTGTTACAACTTAAAGTGGTAACAGCCCACAAGCATTCATCAATTGGACGAATATCAAGGTTGATCTTAACTTCGTGATATTGAAGAGCAATCAAAGGAAGAGCAAGTCCAGGGTTGGTACAAAACCAGAATTGAAGAGGAACATATAAAGTGGTTTCTGGAAGAGCATTGCGAGGAGCACAAACTTGACGAGGAGCCAAAGAGTCACAAGGTCCATCAACTTCAGCAAAAGAAGGGTCAGTGATGAAGGTAAGTTGAGTAGTGTTACCAATCATCTTGAAGTAACCGCGCTCTTGCTCAGAAGTCATTGTAAGTTGGTTCCAAATATGCATCCAATCACCATATTGACGATCGATTCTTTGACCACCAATTTCAACTTCAACTTGGGCAATTAATTGCTCACCAGGGAAGTCTAACCAACGGGCATAGACACCAGAACCAACCCCAGCAGCAAAGGATGCAATACCCATAAGTTGGTTGATTTCAGGTAAAGTGACTTGCAAGTAAGTTCTGTAAGCAAGATCACCGTTTCTGCTGATGGTACATTGGACACGACGTCCGAAATCAGCTTGACCATTAAAAGTTTGTTCAATGGATTCAATGGCAAAGTTAGTATATCTACGATAAGTAACTTTCCAGAAAGTTATTTGTGGATTACCAGTTAAGTACACATCTTGTGCACCATAAGCTACGAGTTGCATAAGTCCGCCTCCCATTTTATACATTCCTAAAAGAAAAAATTTTTGGATAATTAACTAATTCAAAAGTAAATTAATTTATTTTTTACCTACATATTTACGAAAGTAATTTATTAATATTTACATTATCCTTTATAAATATAGCAAGATATGATTCATCAAATACTTCTTTTTTACCTTCATGATTTTTTGTAAATATATATGAATCCTTTCTTTTTTTAATTGTCCAACCATTATCTAAAGCATTAAATAAAAAAACCATCTTCTGAAATTTTATTTTATCTATCTCTAGACTTTGTTCTTTTTCCAATTTTATTTCTGTATCCATTATTAAATTTACTTATCATTCTTTATTTCTTCTTTAAACTTATTAGCCTCTTGTTTTATTTTGTCTGTAAAATCTAGAATAATGTGGCTCTTCACTTTCTAAATTTTTTATACTACTTTTTATTATTTTTCCATTATCATTTGAATAATAAATATCTGCTATTTTATATCCCAATTTTGGAGGTAATGTTTTCATTGTATTTATACAATTAATACAAGGTTTACTTGATTGTAATTTATTCTTACCTGAAAGTCTGATCACTAATATATTTATATTCGTAAGCTTTTTCTTTCTTCTTAAAGGTAATAACTTTCTTATAGCATCGTATTCTGCGTGTATTCCTGGATGTAACCCATCCGAATCTCCCATTTTATTAACTCCATAACTTATAATTCTAGCCTTTTTCAAAGTCCCGTTTCCCTTGTAAAACACAAGACACATGATTATAATGTCCGCACAAACAAGAATTTATATTCTTATTACCATTCTCATACATTGTAATATCCGAATCAATCGGCAAACAAAACCTCTTAATAAACATCTTATCCAGCAAATTAGGCATCTTCTATATTTATAATAATTATATCATATCTTTAAATAATTCTATTTTTTGATTTATGAATTAAATATTATCTCTATTGCTAATTCACCCTTACTTCAATAACTATAGTTTCAACTGTTTCAAATGTTTTTTATTGTTTTTCATCATCGTCAACTGATGAAATACAACATTTATTTTTTCATAATAAAAGCATTATATAGTTTTCCATTACTCGGATTAACATTTTCCCATATATATATGTCCTGGATGTTCTAACATAATCATTAATGGTATTAATCATGTATATATTTATTTTATGATTATACTATAAAGTTTAATTTTTATATATTTTTCAAAATATATAATTAAATATTTCTAGTATACATATATACATTAATGCCATCATTTAAACCTAAGGTCTCTAAAAAAATTAAAGTGTGTAAAAAATATACAACCACTCTTGATGGTAAGCATAAAGAGTTTGTAAATGAATTTACTAAAGATGAATTTAATACTATTCCTAAATTAAAGGAAGAAAGATATAGTCTACAGAAACAACTTGAAATTGAAAAAGATCTTAATATTGATGAAGTTATGGAAATTAAAGATCGTATTAAAGAAATAACTGAAACTATAAAAGAGTTAAAACACAAGAAAAATAACTATTTTCTTGATAACTCCAAATATATTTTTGAATATTTTGAAAACAAAAAAAGTATTAATAATATTAAAGAAACTAACAAAGTTGTTACATCTAAAAATCAAATACTTTTTAATATTTTTAAGATTAAACAAGATGACACTGATAAGGATAAAAATATTAATGAAAATAAAAACAAAAATTTAGTTCAAAAATATTTAAGTAATATTGATGAATCGTTTTTAGATCTAAACGCGTTTGTTAGAGAAACTGATATATGTCGAAGCTGTTATAAAGGCGAACTGATCCCACTTGATGATGAAGGGGTATTAATATGTAATGTTTGTGCTGTTAACATACCTTATCTTATTGAAAATGAAAAACCTAGTTATAAAGAACCACCCAAAGAAGTTTGTTTTTATGCTTATAAGAAAATTAATCATTTTAAAGAAATTCTAGCTCAATTTCAAGGCAAAGAAACCACACAAATCCCTGACGATATTATTGAACAAATACAACAACAAATTAAAAAAGAAAGAATTGGTCTTGAACAACTAACACACTATAAAACTAAAGAAATTCTTAAGAAATTGGGATTTAATAAATATTATGAACACATTGCATTTATTAAAAATAAATTAGGAATTAAACCTCCTGTATTTAGTCCTGAATTAGAAGATACTTTATGTAATTTATTTATGGAAATTCAAGCACCTTATGCTAAAACTTGTCCCGATTATCGTGTTAACTTTTTAAATTATTATTATGTTCTTTTTAAATTTTGTGAGCTTCTTGAAGAAACACAATATTTACATGATATTCCATTATTGAAAGATCGTGAAAAACTTATTGAACAAGATGAAACGTGGAAGAAAATGTGTGTTGAATTAGATTGGGAATTTATTCCTACTGTTTAATATTCTATCAAACCTAGTTTTACATATGTGTCATATTTTAAAGGACTAAATAATGTTGTTTTAGAGCAACGCGTATTTTAAATGCCGAGTAAATCAACAAAAAAATACGAGCGCTTCCTCCTAAAAAGAGGATTAACTAAATTCTATATAATGGGTTTATTATCTGCTTACTTTTTGGTAGATAAGCAAATTCCCATCAATTGTTATTTCATACACTACCTTAATGAAACAACTATTTATTTTTAATTACTTGTTTTTAGGTTTCTTAACCTTTTCTGATTTTATTACTTTTCTGGTAAATTCTTCTGGAACTATGAGAATTACTTTATTTATGCTTATAATAAAGATTACTATAAAAATAAACTGAATAACAAGAAATATGCAAAAAGAAGAACATTAAAGATATATAAGGACTAATAAAGTCGGCATTTAAAATACGCGTTGCTCTAAATTCATTTCCATTACGTTGTCTTTTATGCTTTGCCATGTTATTTTATGTTTAATATTTAATAAAACAAATTAATTTTTTATTAAATACTAAATTTAATTTTGATATTATTAATTTAAAGACCACCAGGAAACCCAACTAAATTGGCACCAATACCAAAACCGGCACCAGAACGAGCAGTTACACCCATGGAAGGAATGTAAGTGTCCAAAATAGCAAAGGTAGCTGCGGCGGTTAGAGCAATTAACGCAATTTCTTCAAGGTTCAGTGAACGTTTTGGAATAGCAAAGGCAGCAATAGCAACCATTAAACCTTCAATCAAATACTTAATAATACGCTTAATAAGTTCGGTAACATCAAACATACCCATCTTTATATAAAATAAAAAGAAAAAAATAATATTTTATATAAATTAAAACTTAAAACTAATTCTTTACTAAATATTATAATGGGTAAAAATAACGCCGCAAAAAAAGGCTTTGAAAGAAGGCAAAAAAAAGACGGTTCTGTTAATCCTAAATATGTTGATTTATTAGAAGTTGACAAGCCTATCGCGGGTCAAGCTTTTGGATGTTTTTCATTTATTTCTCCAGAAAAGATACTAAAACAACGTGAAATGTTCTACTTTGAAGAATTTTTAAAACAATGGGAAATGAACAAATCTATGGAGAAGTTTCATCAATTTTTGAATTTTATTTCGTTTAAATATAGGTTACAATTTGAAGAAGTTATAAAAGATTTTGAAGTATTTGTTAAAGAAGAACATGAAACTATTGTTGGTTCTTCAATTGAAGATGATTACAAGACGTTTTTAGATCGTAAAGAAGATGAGTTAGAAAAGAAATTTAATGTAAAGCATAATTTCCAAACATCCGTTAGAGGCTTTAAGTCTAGAGGAAACTTTGCCTCCCAAGAGGAGGCTGAATTGCGTGCTAAACTTCTAAGAGAAACCGATCCATCTTTTGATGTGTTTATTGGTCCTGTTGGCACTTGGTTACCTTGGGAACCTGAATCATACAAGACTGGTCGTGTTGAATATATGGAAGAAGAGTTGAATCAACTTGCTCATGAAAAGAAGAGGAACGAAGAAGTTGCTAAAAACGCTTTTGAACAACGTGTCAAAGAAACTAAACAAAAAGCAATTGACGAAAACAAGAAGAATGCAGAAAAGCATGGTAATGTTCTAACTCAAGATATTGATGAAGAAGGCAATCTTATTGGCGTCGGTAATAATACTACTGAACAAACATTTAGCACTAAAGAACTTGAAAACATCTCTGTTGCTGATATTAGAAGTGAGTTATTTGATGGAGAGAATGTTGTTGTTGGAAAGACTGATTATGGTCAAAGTCAATTAAAATCTGGCCCTTTTGCTAACAAGAAAACTAATTAAGATCAAATATTATAAAATTTATTTGGATATAATTTTTCCTATAACATCTTCTTGTTCTTTTTTATATAATTCACTTTTCAATCGCATAGGCATCTTAAATATACTTAAAATAACAAATAAATTTTAAGTATATTTTTTATTCAATGATGTAAATGTCATTATTTGAGAAAAATATGAAAAAAATTGAAGGTGCAGTTTTAAATCTTCAATGGTGTAAAGTATTTTTATCATATAATTTTATTATTTGATTTACTAAGTCACTCCTTTGTATATCTGTATTATTTAATTCAATTAACATAATATTTTTTAATTTTAATTCTGTATTTTTTATTTTATAAACTAAATCTCTTAAACCATTATTCTCTAATTTATCACTTTGCTCTAAATCTCCAGTTATTACTAATCTACTATTTGTTCCAATTCTCGTAAGCAACATATACATTTGATTTGGACTACTATTTTGCATTTCATCGGCTATAATGAATGAATTTTTAAATGTTCTACCTCTCATAAAACCAAGCGGAGATATCTCTATTTGGCCATTTAACATTATATTATTTATATTTTGTTTATTATAATACTCTTCAAAAATATCAATTATTGGTCTTGTCCAAGGGTCCATTTTTTTATTTAAATTTCCAGGCAAAAATCCAATATCTTCTTCAACTGGCACAACTGGTCTAGTTATAATTATCTTATCTACTGTTTGTTGCTTTAAATAGTTTATTGCACTATTACATGCCATTAATGTTTTCCCTGTTCCAGCTGGACCTATTACAATAATTATATTATCTTCTTTGTTATTTAAAGCCGTCACGTATTTATTCTGGTTTTCTGTTTTTGGAACATATAAATTTACTAATTTATTATTATGATTTTCTTTTTTTAAATTAAGTTTCATAATATTCTTACCTATTAGCATATGTTTATTGTTAAATAAATAATAGCTATTTACCAAAACAATAAATCCTAAATTTATAAGTTTAATAAAAAACATTATATATATGTTTTTTATTAAAAATAATAACTATTTACGAATATTTTTGTTTATTATCTATATTTCTTTACATTATTAAATTTATATTATTCTACATTGTTGGCATACTAATTAATTTGTTTAGATAAATTCCAGAAATTATTATTATACCAAAATACTTGGTATTGTAATTTACTTGGTCTTGTAATTTACTTGGTCTTGTAATTTACTTTGTTTTGCTGTTTATTGTTTAATCCTATAAATATAATCGTTGAAAACGATATTGTTTTTAATGCTACGTGACATTTTAGCTGCGGAAATATTTTCAGCAGCAGCAGCTTTTGCTATTGTTTTCCATGTTTGTAACACTTGACAAGAACTTAATTCAAATTTTTCAACTTGCTTGCCAGTTGATGACGTAGTTTTATGTTTATATTCATTTGATTTCAATGATATTCCATAATATCCTTCATTAGAACCTTTTTCAGTCCAAACAGTTGATTTTATAACATATTCAGATAAATTTAAATACTCTTTAATATTTTTCATATCATCATCACTTACATTTTTATGTAAAGATAGTTTCCATCGCTGATATTCAGAAAGCAAAGTTGAATTTAAAATTTTTCCACATGGTGAAAATTTACAAACTTGAAATAAAAATATTTCTACATCATTATTTATAAATTTCTTTTTATATTCAATTGCTTTAAGTTTAACTCCTCTATATCCATTTACTATTTGGTCTTTATCTTGAACAGTAATCCTACCGAACTTAAATCTAACATCTAAATAATGTTTAAAAGAATGAAATATTTTCTTGGTTGGTTTTACTTTATTCCAAATTCTATATGCTCCTTCTAGATTAACAGATGACTCTTCTACATCTGAACTTACAATACACATTGTATCAATAAATTGGTTAAATTTATTTGTTTGCTCATCATCAGTTAATAATGGATTTTGATAGATTGTTTTATTCTCAGTTTCAAATAATTCTAAAACTTCTTTTTGTTTATTTGTTTCTTCTGTCAATTCGTTAATTTTTAATGATTGTGTTGTGATTATTTTATTTTGTTCAACTATTTGTAATTTTAATTCTTCATTTTCCTTCAATAAGTTTTCATTCTGGTTTAATAATTTATTAAAATTATCAATACTATACATATTTTCTTGAATAATATCTTTAATATATTTTGTTAGTTTATCAATTGTAAATGAGATATTATCATATGCAATAATTTCAGTTTTATTTTTTTCATTAATTTGAATAGTTCTAATTTGTTTTTTTATTTTTGGATAATTTTTTATACAATTTTCTATTTCAACTTTGTTTTGTACTTTAAATGCATTAATCAAAATAAAATTTTGATAGTTTTTTCTGTGATCAAGAACTCTATTATATAGATTATTTGTATGTCCAAATTTTATCAACATTTCATTTGATTCGTTTGTATTATCAATTTTTCCAAAATATACACATTCAGTGTTTACGGGAAATTGATTAATCAATGTTTGTTCAACGGCTTTTTCTTTTTCGTATAACTTATTATTTTCAATTAATAATAATTTTTGTTTTAATTCTTTTGCCTCTTCTTCTAAAACTTCATGTATAATGATTTCTAATTTAACAAAATAGTTATCTATTTCATCTGCTTTTTTTGTGCCTGCTCTTAAACAAAATTTTTTAAATATTTTTAAGTTCATCATAATAATTTGTTTATTATGTCCTCCATGTTTTTTCTCATTTAAAACTTGCTTTCCCTCAAGGTTAAGCAAGTTTATATAATCATTATTAATTTTGAAATTTTTTTCTAACATAATTAATGCTTTTTGTTTTGTAGAAAAATTTAACCATCTTCATACATTATCCAAGTCAATAACAAAATCATTTATTGGATGATAATTTAAATAACAATAAAAACTCGTTAAAAATAATTGTTGCTCCATATCCGTAAAATTTTCTTTAATTTTACATAATAATTTAACATTATAGTCACTAGATAGTTTAGTGATAGGATTTGATTCAATTAAGCTCACAATATCAAGTTTATCTATTTTTAAGTTATATATTTCATTGTCTTTAAGTTGTTAAAACTTGTTTTTATTATTTGAAAACAAGTTTTATAAGAAAGATAATTACCATTTGCTCTTTTTTACTGCTATTTTTGGTCCCTGACCACGTTTCTTCACATTATTTGGGTCATATTGGTCGCCGTCGTCTTCATCATCGTTAATTTGTTTAGAGAGATCCCAGAATTCTTTTGAACCTAATCTGAAGTCATTATGAGGGTCCGCCTTATACCAAAATACCTGGTCTTGTAATTTATTTGATTTGGAATTATTATTAATAACCAAACATTCAAAATTTTCTGTACATTGGTCCATTACCTGACAAAAGGACTCAAATGTTGGAAACATTCCAGCATAATTATCATAAATACGTTTTCTATTTGCGATATATGGCTCTCTTAAAATAAATACATAATCAATGTTAGTTCTGAGCGTTGGTGGTATGCCTAAAGGATATTGCATTGTGATGAGTAACATTACCTTCCAGTGACGACCATTCATAAATAGTAATCTCATCATTTTGTCACGTGTCCATGTGTTATCATACAAACAATCATCTAAAATAACAAATGTTCTTGGATCAATTGTACTGCGTTTAAATGTTTCCATCTCTTTTTTAATTTGTTTTAACACACCTCTTTGACGTTTTAAAATGTTTTCTATAATTACTGTATTATATTCGTTATGAATAAATAATTTTGGAACCATTTTACCATAAAACCCATTTCCTTCTTCAGTTCCAGAAATAACTGTTCCTATCGGAATATCTTGATGATAATATAATAGATCTCTAACTAAAAAAGATTTACCAGTATCACGTCTTCCTATTAATACAATAACTGGGCCCTTAGTTTCATTTGGCTTAAAGCTTATACTTTTCATATCAAAACGTTTTAACTCTAAATTCATATATTAATAATTAACATATAAAAATAAATTATATTAACGAATTATTCATAAATGTTTTAATATTAAGGATTCTTTAGTTTTTGATAAAATAATAAGTTAAATACTATTTTAATTAATATTTATATTAGCTAATGAGTATATCCGTCAATTATCAGAAGCGAAAGAATATTAACCTTTTTAACAGTTTTCAAACTAACAAAAGAATTAATTTGACTAATGTTCAAAACTATATACCTATCTATGATAGATTCTTTTCACTTAATAACACTAATTGGAACTCCATTAATTTAAATCATCAATGGGCTATATTTGACATTAAAGATTTTAAAAATAAAGATGAAGATAATGAACATATTTTTAATTGTAAACTTAAACATATTTCCGACGATAAAGACATTCTTAATACTCAAAAAGTATTTATTAAAATGGCACCATTATTAGACCCTTTTAAGTATCTTGTTGGAAAATATAACTATACTGATACACAATTATTTAATTTACCATCTTTTGACAAATCTAGTAAAGTTCATCCAAAAATAGCTGACCCAAATAATTCATCCTTTATTGATGGTTTTTTTTCATTTTTATCAAGTAAAGTTTTACACGAGCATCAATTTATACATGGACTTGATTATTATGGTTCATTCTTAGCTATTAAATATAAATATAAAATCAATATCATTGATGATATTGATTATTTAATCCAATCTGATTTTTTTAATAAACAAAAAGGTGTTTTATTTAATGTTGAAGATTATTCCCATTTAATAACTCCTAATGAGATTAGACCTATACAACCACTTAAAATAACTACTAGTTTAAAGTCTGTCTTATCTGTTAAATCTATTGATGATAATATTTTTGAAAATATTTTTGATAATAATGGACAAAAAGTTGTTTCACTTAATGATATTAAAAATAGCGGTGTTGAACTTGTTGATATCACGAATTCTAATTGTTTTGATGTATCTAATCAAAATAAGTCTGAAACTTTATGTTCAGGTTCAACATGTTCTTCTAGAACATCGCACACAAATGATAATGATTTGGATGAGTTGGAAGAATTAGATGATATTAAAGATAATGCCGAAAATATTGATGAAATTGATAGTAAAAAATCTGGTTCTTTTGAACTAACAACAAAATTAAAGCAAGATAGTATTGAGGAATTAGATGGCGATGATGAGGAATGGGTAGATGATGATTCTAATTTATCAAGTATTGAAGAAAAATCTATTATGTTAACTTTTCCAAAATTTCCTGTACAAGTTATTTGTATGGAAAATTGTGAGAATACTTTTAATGATTTAATTATTAATAAAAAATTAAGTGATGCTGAATGGTTTTCTGCTTTAATGCAAATTATTATGATACTAATAACTTATCAAAAAATGTTTTCATTTACTCATAATGATCTTCATACTAATAATATTATGTATATACCTACTAAACAAAAATTTATTTACTATACATATAAGAAAAAAACATATGCGGTTCCTACTTTTGGTAAAATATACAAAATAATTGATTTTGGACGCGCAATTTATAAATTTAACGGCAAATTATTTTGTAGTGACAGTTTTCAAACTGGAGGAGATGCTGCTACACAATATAATACTGAACCATATTTTAATGATAAAAAACCACGTTTAGAACCTAATTTTAGTTTTGACTTATGTAGATTAGCTTGTTCTATTTTTGATTATGTTGTTGATGATTTTGATATGACCAAAAATTTTAACGATTGTTCTCCCCTAGTTAAACTTATAGTTGAATGGTGTATTGATGATAATGGTATTAATATGTTATATAAAAATAATGGTATTGAACGTTATCCTGATTTTAAATTATATAAAATGATTGCACGATATGTTCATAAACATACACCTCAAGCACAGTTAGAACGTAAGGAATTCAGCAAATATTTAGTTACAAATAAAAATATAAATAAAAAAATTCCTAAAAAAGAATTTATATTTAATATAGATGATTTGCCTGTTTATGTCTAAAATAATTCTAATATTATTTTCTTTGTTTATAATAATATTATGTCAAACTATGGATTTATTATAACTAGACATGTTAATTCTGAAAAAACTAATAAATATTGGAATCAAAATGTAAAACTTATTAGAACATTTTATCCTTTAAGAAAAATAGTAGTTATTGATGACAATAGTAATCAGGATTTTGTTAAGGCAGATTTTGATTACTCTAATTTAACAATTATTCAATCAGAGTATCCAGGAAGAGGTGAATTGTTACCATATATTTATTATTTAAGATACAAATGGTTTCCAAATGCTGTAATATTACATGATAGTTTGTTTATACATAGAAGAATTTCTTTTGAAAAATTTTCTATACCAGTAATACCTTTATGGCATCATATTTATGATGAAGAAAATGTTCATAACATTCTGCGTTTAGTATCAACATTACATAATAATGGTGTTTTATATAAAAAGCTTATTAAAAAGGATGAAATGGTTTTGAATTTAAATATAACAAATGAAAATTTTGATTTGTGTTTTGGAGGACAATGCTATATTAAATTGGGATTTTTAGAATTATTAGAAACTAAATATCATATTTCTAATCTTGTTCATGTAGTTCGTAATAGAACTGATCGTTGTTCATTAGAAAGAATATTAGGATTACTTTTTTATCAAGAATATCCAAAATTAGGTAGTATTAAATCTCTATTTGGAGATATTGTGAAACAACCTAGAGCATTTTCTTATTCATTTGATGATTATTGTAATGATTTAAATAAAAAAAAAGTAATAAATTCGTTTGTTAAAGTATGGACTGGACGTTAAACTATGTACTAAAACATTAAAATGGCGGATTATCAGTGAATGCTAAAGGAGCTGCTGGTATTTCTGTTTCATTTATAACTGGTTTTAGTTGTTCAATTACAAAACCCCCAAGAATTACACTTACATAAACTAACAAGGTATCTCTTATTAAAAATTTTAGAGGTTTGGGTTCTTTATCAATGTATCGCATCTCTAAAAATTTAGCAATAAAGTAAATTACGGATATGACCCCAGCTACTAAAAATATATTATCCATATTAAAATATATTTTTACATTTCTAAAATTGAAATAACGCATTTTTTACTTGTGGTTTAGTAATTTTGTGAGATTTTTAGAAGTATTGTATCTTTTAATCAAATTTCTTAGAATCAAATATTTTACAAGTTTTCTTAATACCCATCTCTTCTATCATTATTAAGATAATATTTAATTGCAGAAGTTTTATAATCTTCTGTCTTATGTTTAGTCATCTATATTATTTTGAGAAAAATATAAAAAAATAAAAGGTGCGGTTTTAAATCTTTAAGGGTGTAAATAAAATGGTGAAATTAGTGCGTTTATATAATACGATATATTTGACTTCGTGTCTCACATATTACCGCCAAACAATCTGAATTAGTTTGGAAGTAACCTCATTAATATTAAGTATTTGTCTTTAAGTAGTTTTAGATATTATGGCCGTATTAAATAAGAAAAAGGTTAGACAAACCAAAGGCGACTTTTAGTAAACGTAGTTTTCTTACTTAGGCTAAAACTTCAATATCATCTAACAAAAGATCTGTATCTAATTTTACTTCTGGAGGATCAATTATATGTACATCTAATACATTTAAAGACACATCCTCATTTGAAATTTTTAGTTTTTCATCATCTTCTTCTTTCTCCATCTTTCGTTGCATATTTCTTAAAGCACTTATTTCTTCTAGTCTTTCAATTGTTTTTGGGGACTCAACTAATTCTTCTTTGCCATTTTTAGTTATAATTGAATCAATATCATTAAATTTTAAACTAACATTTCCTTGACTACTTTGATTTTCTTGAATACTTTGATTACCTTCAAAAATTGTTTGTTTTTCAATTACAGGTGAAGGTTCAATGACCTGTTCTTTAATTTCTTCCACAATATCTTCTTCAACTGTTTCATCCATATATGCTTTTAATATACTTTCAACAGGAATACTATCTCTTACTGCGTTTAAAATACATTCTTGTACAATAATTTCTAATTCTCTACTGTGTCTTTGAATTTGTAAAGGAGAGTTATTTAATTCAAAAAGATATACATTTTTATATACTTTTCTTGCTACATTAACATAACATTTATGAATAAAATCATCCAGTTTTGGAATATTTATATCAATTTTCTTTTGCTTTTGTCCAACACGCATAGCTGTTAGTAATTTAAGTTGAATAATATGGATACATGTTACTAATTCTTCTAAATATGAGCATCCACTTCTATCAACAATTCGTTTTCTTTCGGTTTCAATTATTGTTGCGTTCCATTTTGGTATTCTTGTGATGAAGTTTTGAAAAGTCATTAAATATTTTTCAGTTTCATTATTGTCTTTACAGAGTTTATAAGATTCATTAAATATAGACTTAAATCCTTCAATTATCAGGGGTGTTAAAATAGTTAGCAAACGAGCTCCCCATTCATTCTTTGATTCGTGTAATGAACTAACATTAAAATCATCCATAATGTAAATAACAGATGAAATATTTTTATTATTTAAACTTATTGCTAAATAGGTGTTTCTTCCTTACTGAAAAATATACATATATTATTTTTATTTATTTTCTTACCATTTACCGTCACAAATTTATTTATAACAAAAAAATGTAATTTGTCGGTCTCAACTTTCAAAATAAAAGTACCCTCGGTTTTCGATTTTGGACATTTTTTTTATGTCCATTTTTGAAAAATCCAAAAAAGTTTTGAAAAAGACCATCGTACTTGAGGCTTCTAAGCATAATGCTCTCATTGTCAAAATTTTGCGAAAAAAAGTGTTACGATAATTTTTTTATATTTTACATAAAAACAATTTAGGTGTTTTTTTATGTAAGTATAATATACTGACAAATGGACGACATTTTTACACCAAAAAACGCCAAAAAAATCGTATGTGAAAAATGTGACTTTAAATGCTTTAAACAAACCGATTGGACTCGTCATTTATTAACACGCAAACATAAAAAAACTGACTTTTTACTTACGGATACTGACAATTTTACGCAAATCAACATCAAAACATTTATATGCTCTTGTGGAAAAAGTTACAAACACAGACAAAGTTTATTCAATCACAAAAAAAATTGTAATCCTATAGATAAAACTAATATGATACTGAATGTCATCAAAGATGACAAGAATATTCAAGATTATCTTATTGAACAAAATAAACTTCTTATTGAACAATTATCTCAACAAAATAAAACTTTAATGGAACAAAATACTAAATTATTTGAAATTGCTCACAACACAACAGGTAACAATAATACAATTGGAACCATTAATAATACAATAAATAACAACAATAACAAGTTTAATATTAATGTTTTCTTAAATGAAACTTGTAAGGATGCTATTAATTTATCTGATTTTGTCAATCAAATAGCTATAAGTTTGGAAGATCTTGAAGAAACTAGTAAAGTAGGTTATGCTGAAGGCATTAGTAATATTATTATTAGAAAACTTAAAGAAATAGATTATAAAGAAAGACCAATACATTGTAATAATTATAAAAGAGAAGTATTATATATTAAAGATGATAATCAATGGGTTAAAGATAATGATAAAGAGAAGCTAACAAATGCTATAAAGGTTGTTGCCAACAAAAATCTTAAACAAATACCTAACTGGCAAAAAGCAAATCCAGAATATAATAATCCAAAATCTAAACAAAATGATAAATATATGAAGATGTTATGTGAAGTTATGTCAGGTTCTTCTAAAGAAGAACAGCAGAAAAATTATAATAAAATCATCAAAAATATCTCTAAAGAAGTTATTATTGATAAAGAGAATTATTTATCATAATATAATATACTATATAACAATTAGAATATTATATAAAAGTCAGGTTTTCTAGACACATTTTTGTATCAATAAAAGTAAAATTAATTACAAACATTAACAATAATTTTTCATTTCTAAAATCTTTTCTAATTTTATTAAATGCTATTAATAATTCATATCTTTTATCATGAACTAATGAAAAACAACCATCTTCTATGAGCTTAATTATATCTAATGTACTGTAAGCTTTATTATATAATTTTATTACAAACGATTGTAAATCTTCATCAGTCATATTTGGTTTAACATTTTTTTGTATTTCTTTTTTTAACCAATCGCTTCTTTGATTTTTTATGTCTGTTAGTTTAAAAGTTTCTTCAAGATTATATTTGTATAAATTAATTGTCTTACCTTTGTATTCTGGTTCTGATATATAGATTTCACAAAATCGCGATAAAATTGGCTTTAATAGTTTGTATTTATCTTCTACAATTATAAAAAAACGTGTATTATGACTGAACAATTCTATACAACGTCTTAAAGCGGATTGTGCGTCCATTGTTAGTTTATCGCCATTAAATAAAACTATACTTTTGAATGTATTTCCACCATTTGAATGAATATGTGTTTTGGCAAAGAATTTTAATTCTTCTCTTATAAATTTAATTCCTTTTCCATGAGCACAATTAACATACATTACAAAATCTTTTATTTTTTCTTTATTTCCATCATAAATTAACGAAATAAAATCGTTTACAATTGTGCTTTTTCCTGAACCACTTGGACCATTGAAAATAAGGTTAGGTATTTTATGTATTGAATGAAAGTATTTTAATTTTTCTTTTATGGTTTGATGAATTTCTAGTGACATTTGATATGTTAACTATTATTATTTAAGTCTTTTTATATATTAATATAACGTATTTATTATTTTACTTTGGATATTTACATATCAAATACCGATTTTTATATAGACCATTCTACATTAAAAATTATTTAATCTGTGAATAAATTAGACAATTTATTTTTGTATTATTCCCATTTATTCTTTATAAAATTCCAAGAATAAATTTGGTTATTAATTACATTTTTATAATGAATACAACCATCATTTGTCGAGTAATTGTTATTTTCTATTTTTAAATCATGAAATCACAAATTTGGATATGTTTTTAAAAATTTAGTCATTTGCAATTGTTTAGTATTTTCTCTTTCACTTTCTCTTTTTGAAGTGTCTTGTATTCCTTTTCCCAGCTTGGAAATTGGTCGTTAAAGTTTTCCATTAGTATACTAACTTTTATAGTATTATTTTTAAGTTATTTACATACATATATATATAGTTTCTCTAAATATTATTTTTACACCTTTGGACATTTAAAACGCCGTTTTATTACTAATTATTACAATAATAAATTAAAAAAATTGAAATAAATAAATATATTAAAATGTATCATTAAATTTTATAATGAACACATATATTCAACTTCTTGAAAAATACAAAAACGACTTTAATAAATTATATATTGAGGAAAATGGAGATAAACATTTAATATTTGCGGGTTTGGCAAATATTTGTGATATAAATGATGAAATAATTCATGTTTGTCACTTAACTTTAAAACAACAAAAGTTATACAAAAAACCATTTGTTATGACTTCATTACAAATTAAACAATTAGAAGAAGAAAATATGACAGAAGAAAATAAAAAACAAATTAAACTATACAAAGCAATAAAAAATAAAATAATAAATGAAAATAATACACGAAAATGTATGTTAATTTATCATACTTTATTAATTGATAATGAGTTAAATAGTGGTGAATGTGTAAATTGTGTTAACATAAAAGTTTATCCATCGTCGTATACAAACTGGAAACACATATGATACTTTTTATTTTAATTCGGCGTTTTAAATGTCCAAAGGTGTATAATAAAAATATAGGATAGAATAAATAACTAAACAATACTAACAAAAATCAAAATCCAAAAGAGTCCGTTTTGCTCTTACTTTTCCTTGTTTTATTTTTTATATATACAGCATTTCTAACCTTAAATAGTGTCGGCGTTTTAAGTGTCCAAAATATAAATAATTTATATAAATTAATATTGAAAAATATTAATATATTATATACTAATGGCTTTTACAAGATTTCATGATGATGAAGCAAGAATAATAAAACAATTACAACAACAAACAGATCAAGAAAGATGGTATTTAGATGTTCCAGGAAATGGTGATAAACCATGTTTTATGTTAGATCCACAAATAATTTCTCAAAAATGGGGAGGTAATTTATGGACACATTCAATAGATATTCAAAGTTCTCTTTTAGGAATAGATAGACAACTAACAAGAGATTGTGTAAATAAAGAAAAATTTAAACGGCAAACAGTTTATGCTTCGCCAATAGATTATCCAATTTGTGATACATTTTTAACAACAGAGCAATCAAGGGCGATAATGCCAGCATGGACAGCTAGAGATTTACAACAAAATCATGCCTATATATTACCAAATAATCCACAATTACATACAGAAATGCCTTTTAGAAATTATATGAGCACAAGAATTTTAGAAAAAGATTATTTTAAAAGAGAGTATCAATGTGTCCCTGAAAATAATCAATATTACACAGTTCCATCAGATATGTATAATGTTCAATATAAAGGAAAAAATGTAGTTGGCACAAGTATTTGTAGAAATGATTGCTCTAAAATATAATTATTTTTTTAATTTAAAGAACCCTTTAAGTTATTTTATAAAAATATATTTTATTCATATTTATTTTATGTTTTAATACTTTTTTTTTAAACCTATATATATAATATGGAATTAGCTATACCATTAGTTGCATTAGGTGGAATGTATGTTATTTCAAATCAAAATAAAGACGACCTAACAAAAAAGTCAAATATGAGAAAAGAAAACTTTAACAATATGGGCATTAGAACTAACTTACAAGAAAAACTACCGGAATCTAGATTTAGTAATTATCTTCCTAACACAAATGTTTCCCCACAAAATTATCCTATTATGAATAATAAAGAACTCATTGATACTGTCCAAGAATATCCTAACCCAAATAAAGCTACTGATAAATATTTTAATCAAAACGTTTATGAACAAAAACAAAGAGCTGGAGTTCCTATTAGTAATAATATACAACAATTTTTCTCTTTAACTGGTGATTACATGGATACAAAGATGTTAACACATAATAACATGGTCCCATTTAACGGTGCGAAACCTAAAGGACAAATTTACAATAACAATAATGCCGAAGTTATTTTAGATAATTATGTCGGAAATGGTTCTCAAGTTATTAAAAAGATTGAACAAGCACCGCTTTTTAAACCACAAGATAACGTTCAATGGACATATGGTATGCCAAATATGAGTGATTTTTATCAGTCTAGACAAAATCCAGTTAACAGAAATAATATGGTTAAACCATTTGAAACTATTCGTGTTGGACCTGGTTTAGATAAAGGATATACAGCAGATGGAAGTCACGGTTATAACGCGGGTATGGAAGCACGTAATAAATGGTTACCAAAAACAGTTGATGAATTACGCGTTGCCACCAACCCAAAACAAGAATATGACTTAAATGGTCTTCAAGGACCAGCTCAAAGCCAAATTAAAAATGTTGGAATTGAAGGAAAAGTTGAAAAATACAGACCTGATACATTTTTCATTAATACTCAAGATCGTTGGTTAACTACTACTGGAGCAGAAAAAGCCGGACAATTAGTTCCTAATTTTATTGCTAAACCATCTACAAGAAATGAAACAAGCAGTTATCAACACGGCACTCCAAATGCTGTTCTTAAGACTGCTAGTTATGTTCCAACACGTTATGAAGAAACAAAGAGAACTCAGTTAGAAGGATTTGATGTTGGACATTCAGTAGCCACTAGAACCGCACCATTACAACACCAAGCTGTTGATAATTTCCATAATAGTCATAGTAATTATGAGAATAATCGTTCTGTGAATCAACAACCTCAAACATTTGGTTCAGGTTTCTCAAAAGCTGTTGGAGCTGTTATAGCTCCAATTATGGATATATTAAAACCATCCAGAAAAGAAGAATACTCATGTAATATGCGTATTTATGGTAATATTATTGGTAAAGTTCCTGGTAATTATGTTATGACCTCGGGAGATGTTCCAAAAACAACTATTAAGGAAACAACCGTTTATCAACCAAATGGATATATTAATAGTCAAAAGGATAATGCTGGTTATTTGGTTAATGAACAGCAATCAATTGCTAATCAAAGAGATACAATTAATCACGAACATTTTATGGGTATGTCATCTAATTATGGTAATCGTCAATATGATGCTGTTTATAGACAAACTAACAACGAAGCTAAAGAAAAAAGTATTGCTGGACGCGTTAATCAAGGAAATGCGAAACATTTTAATCCCCAAATTAATGTTACCATGTCACGTCTTGATTCTGACAGACAAAATAATAGATTATGGGCACCTCAAGCTGTTATTCCAAATGGTCCATCAGTTCAAACTTATGGAAAAGCACACATGCCTCAGTATTACAATGAATGTCAAGGTTGCGAACGCATCGCTCCTGATTTATTAAATGCTTTTAAAGAAAACCCATATACCCATAGTTTAACTAGTTCTGTTTAAAACTTCAAATATTCTAAAAAATGAATTTATACCTTTGACGATTTAAAATGAGACTAAAACAACTTAAAATATTATATATTATTTAATTAGCGATGAATAGTAAAAAGTCTATAATGAATTACTCCAGTAAAAAAGGTCTTCTCGGAAATACCGAGAGAAAAATATAAAAATATATTTAAGGGTGTTTATGAAAGACCAGAAAAATATGTATCAAATAATAAAAAGCAGTATAAATAATTTTGGACTATATAAAAATGTAAAATAAAATATTTAGTATATATAAATGAGTGGAAATACACCCATAACTATTACTCTTGGTGAAAAGCTTTTACCAAACCGCAACAAAGACTAAAATGTTCGCATTTTTATTTCAAGCAATATTTAACTGATAATCCAAAAGCACCTACTAAAATTGTTGCTAAACTAATAAAAAATACACCATCGTAAGTTTGTATCCAACTCATTATAATATACTTATATATTATTTTTTAGACGTAAGATGAAAAACGGACAATTACTACGCCAGAACCTCCTTTTAATCCAACATTAGCATTTTGTCCTTGACCTCCACCACCACCACCGCCTCCAAGACCATTTTACCAGTTGGACCAGTGGGACAAGGTGCTGGACATTGAGTTTTCACGCAACAATTGTTACCATTATAATAACTACTATAGGACATATATATTTTTAAAATATTTAATATTTATCTTATTTATGTTATTGAATATTGAATATTAAATATTTGATGTATTATTTATAGGAACAACAAAACTTTTAGGAAGATTATTAAATGTTTTTACTCCAGAAATATTTTGGCTAGATTCAAGGTTACAACAGCATTACTATCGGCTTTCGTTGCAATTTCTGTTTTCAATACATTTAAATCATCGTTAATTTCTGTAATATCTTCAATAATTTCAAAATTGTCGGAAAAATCGCTAGGATTGAATATACTCATTATTTATTTATTATGTTAAAAAATGCGAATGCTCGTTCCCAACGGGAACTCGCTAAGAAAAAGATGGAAAACGAATAACGATAACACCAGAACCTCCTTTTCCTCCAACTTGTGTTCCACCACCACCACCACCACCCCCTAATCCGTCTGTTCCAGGACCACCAATTCCAGGAGCACCACCCGATGAATTTATTCCTCCTAATCCTCCACCACCCAAGGCTACTGGTTGCTGAGTAGAATTTGTCGCACCACCACCACCACCAGCATAATAAGTGCTTATGTTTGTAATATTAGATAATAAACCATTACCTCCTTTTGCTGGGAATCCAATTCCTGTTGCTTGACCTCCCGTCTGACCAGCACCTCCACCACCACCAGCACAATTGGTTCCTCCACCACTATTTGGGGCATAACCATTATTTCCTTGTGAAGGAGTTGTAGAAGGTGTATTTCCTAAACCCGGTGTGGTTTGTGTAAATCCAGAGCCACCTCCTGAACCTCCATTTAATCCTACTCCGGCAGAGCCACCACCACCTCCAGCAGCTGTAATTAATCCACCAATAAGTGTTAAAGAAGAAGTCGCCATTCCTAAATAAGAATTTACACCATTCACACCATCTGCACCAACACCACCAGCACCTCCGCCGCCAATTTGTATCCCGTAATTTCCAGAAGAAAGCAGAGTTCCAGTTCCAGTTCTAAAACCACCAGCACCACCACCACCAGCATTACCAGAAGAACCACCTCCTCCTCCACCCCCACCAACAATAAGGAACTCAATTGATAAATTGACTGGA
>Ga0214923_10001440_pt1 | contig 33787 bp, 42 predicted proteins | sample LL1510_MetaG_FD_177993 | JGI IMG/M metagenome (GOLD analysis project Ga0214923, IMG submission 177993) | Freshwater microbial communities from Lake Lanier, Atlanta, Georgia, United States - LL-1510 | ecosystem: Environmental > Aquatic > Freshwater > Lake | place: USA: Georgia | collected...
ATCTTCCTTCGGCAAGTATATCTTTTGATTTCTTATCTAAGTTTACTGAATTATTTATATTTTTTGGAACGTTAAATGTAGAAATAAATTTTCTAAATTCAGCAATTAGTCTCTTTGTTAACATTTCTCTATTATCAATTGGTACAAGTCCAATTTTATTTGCATGCGCTTGAAGATCACTTTTATTCATTTCATTAATAAAATTAGTATATTCTTCAAGATTTGTTGTTTTATATTTACTTAATCCTGTATCACCCCATATCTGATCTAGACTCTTGTATTGTATATTTTCTAATTTTCCGTGAGTTTGGGAAATTTCTTGTAGTTGTTTCTTTTTTCTTGGCATAATATTCTCCTTAAATATATTATATTTTTGCAATATTAAAAGTCTAAAGTATTTATATAAAAAAAGACCCAGCAGGGATTGCCTACTGGGTCTTTGGATTTAATCTAATTAAATTTAGATTTTGATTCCGACGATTGCGCGAGCATCAATACAAACGCGACCTTCTTCGAGAGAACCGTAGAAACCAGTTTTCTCAGAGCGGGCTACGAATTGATCGTCTGGAAGAACAGTGAATGTTCCACCAGTTTCGGATTGACGAGCTACTGGGCGGATAAATGCTTCTTTGCTTAGATCAAGACCGATAGCGATTTCTTGATTACTTGCATCGAATGCATACTCTCCTCTTAGCGCGCCGAATAGAGCGTTATATTTTGCTCCAGCACCCAATTCAACTAATTCATGAATTGTTACTCCGTATAGTGATTCTGTACCAGCTCCACGATAAATTTCTTCGCGAACATTATCTGGAAGATTTGTTCCAGTTCCAGAAGAAACTGTAAATGGTTGGTAAGCGAATGCACGGATGTCAGCTTTAACCTCTGGACTTACAAATAGATCAGTTAATCCATAAGAGTCAGTTGTAGTGCCACCAGCATAAGAAGTATTAATTCTTTTGACTAGTGTCATTAAATTATTGAGGTCAGAGAGTTGGAATGTTCCAGCTGTTTGAGCGGCTTCAATATGTCCACCTGATACACCTGCATTTGTTCCAACTGCTGGAGTACGAGCTTCAGCTAGAGCTTTTAAAACTACTGCCCAAGCATTACGTTCTTGTTTTACTAGAACTTCATTGCTCATTCTCTCAATAGCTTTGCTTATTACATCGAGACGACCACGACGAGCATAGCGTTTTAGGAAGCTTACAGCGCTATCTAAACGATAGGTTGAAACTTTTAATTCGCTAAATCCTTCTACGGCAGAAGAAGGAAGACCACCTGCTACATTTTGACTCCAAACTGTAACATAATCTTGACCTTGATCATTCCATAGGTCTAAAGGAAGACTTGGATTATCGTCTTCATCATATGGTGCATCAGTATAAATTGCGCTTGCTGTACCAGCTTGCATTAGAACTTTGCTAACAACTGGTCCAATGAAAGCGGCAAAAGCTTCAGAAGCTTCACGAGCTACTGAAACATCTCTACTGCCCATAGCTTTTACAAGCTCAACTTGTTCTGGGGTATTTTTTAGTTTGATTTTCATTTTTTATAATCTCCTTGCTTAGAAGCTGAGTTTGATTAAAGCCACATTATTTACTGGCTTACTTAGAAGACGACCTACTACTAGATTACCAGCGGTTGTGGTTAAACCGGCGGTAGCACTAACGTAAACTGGTGCGCCTACATTTGCGGAATTCGAAAGATCGCTTCCGCTGTAAACAACTACGCCCTTAGTAAGAACTGGTACGGCTTGACCACTTATTACAACACCTTTTTCTGCTGCTTTTTGTGGTTTGAAAACTAGTTTCTCACCGTTTTCATCCAATTCTTGAGTACTCATTAGAGTAATTCCAAGAGCTGCCAAATCTGTATTTGTTGCTTTTGCTACTTTAGCATTTACAACATAACGATTTGAAACAACATTGCTTAGACCTGGAATTCCGAGTGTTCCTCCGAGTTCGACAGGTATTGTTCCAAGAAATCCTGTTCCACCAAGAGCTGAACTGTCAGCTATTGGTTGAAAACCATTTCCTGTTACTTTAACTACTGTGCCAGCTGTAGCAATAACGCCATTAGCGTCTTGTTGAGCTTCTACGGCAAATAGGTTGACTACATCATGTTCGCTGTAGTCTCTGAATGGTCTTAATGTATGTGCCATATTTTTTCTCCTTATTTATTAGTTAATATCAAATCCTTCAAAACCGAAAGCTTTACTATACTTTTCGCGTAGTGAAACTTCAGCAGTTGTTGTTGAATTTGGGATTGAAGTCTTTTCAACGTTTGCGTTGTCTAGAACTTCATCTACAACTTCGGTTGCAGATTGTTCAGAAGATGTCGAGGCTTTTACTTCCTCTTTAACTTCAGAAGCTTTTGCTTTTTTCATTTCTTCTTCCATCATAACTTTTTTAGCAGCTTTATTTTTATCTTTCATTAAAACTGTCATTTTCTTTTTGTATGCAGCAAATGCTTCTTCATCTAAATCTTTAATATCAGTTGCAAGAATTTGACGATCTTCATCAGATAGATCAAATTCCTCATCGAATGAAGCCATTCTTAGATTGAAGGCTTCTTCTTTTGCTTTAGCGATCTTCTCTTCTTCAAGTTTAGCAAGAGTAGCTTTGAGTTTTTCAAGTTCCTCTTTTACTTTTTCACTCTCTGTAGAAAGTGTTTCGTATTTTTCTTGAGCAGCTTTAATCGCGCTATCTTTTTCATTCTTTTCGGCTACAAAAGCTTCAGAAGCTTTCTTTAGTTCTTCTTGAATGAAATCTGTTACGCTAGAAGCTGTGACTTGCTTTAGTAGCTCGTCAGTAATTTGATTGATATTTTCTATTTTCATAATTATTCTGTTTATAACTCCTTCTTGGTTTACAGTATTTTCTGTATTTTGTGAAATATTATTTTCACTATTATTAGAGGATTCAGATTTTCCTTCTTTAGATTTAAATTCAATAACAGCTATTTTATCCTCATCTTTTACAGCTACACCTTGTACATCTGCAGCTGGATTTGAAGTTAATCCTATACCTAAAGGAATAACATCTCCTACTACTTGACGATAAATATAGGTATTATTGTTAATTTTACCTGTTCCTCCAAAAGCTTTGAGATTTTTACTTAATTTATCTTTCTCATCCTCATCTGTAACAAATTTAGCATCTTCAAGATTTTTATTGTTATTATCTAGTAATACAAGATCGTATTCGCTAAAACCAAGTTCCCAAGAAGCACTTACTTTCATATAATTTTCACTAGAGGGATCATTGCTTTCTTCGATAAGGTTAGCTAATTGAGGATTAATAATCTTCCACATTACACCGCCAAGGGTAATATAAAATGGCTCCTTCATTGTTTTAACATCTAATTCAGCAAGAGATTCATTTGATCCAAATTTACTAAAACTAGCTGTTAAAATACAACCAACAACTCTTGAACGGTCATGCTCAATGTTAATTGGTTTATTAATAAAATTATTTACCATTTCAGCAGCAGTAGTTGAATTTATAACATCACCATTTTTATTTACTCTATTAACGACACAAGCATCAAAAGCTATAGGTAATAAATCTATATTTTTATTTGTATCAATATCTGGTAAAAATTTTTTTAAATTAGCTATAGAAGCAAGAGATAAGTATTTATCTTTATCTTCACTAACTACTGGCTTAATATGAAGATTAGCAAAAGTTGTATTATATTTAAATTCCATAATTATACCTCAAAAGTAAAGTGAAAACCCTCATCTTCATCATCAAGATAAAGTTCATCGGTATTCGCAAAATCAAAATCATTTAGATTATAATTTTTAATATCTTTGTCTGCTTGATTAAAATCTTCATCACTAGGTTCAAAATTTGCTTCGATTATATAATCATTTGTAGAAGCACGAGAAATATCACTATCTGCTTTACGATAAGCATCTTTTACTGGTTTACCACTAACCATTCTAAGAAACATATTTACTCTAGCCATTGCCCATTGACCACGAGTTTTCCCTGGGCGATGAGAAGATGAAAAAGCTCCAGCGCCACGACGATATACTTTCTTTAATTGACCTAGGGTTACTTTCTTTTTATTTTTAGAATTATGTTCTTTAACTTTATTTTTAAGTGCTTCAATTACTTTTTTAGAAAATTCAATAGCTTTATCGCTTTTTGTTCCAGCACTGCCTGTTTTATTACGACTAGAACCTTTACGGCGTTCACTTTGTTTTGCTGGGGTTTGAGCTGAAGATTTTGGGCCACGCCTTTTGGCTTTAATAAATTCAAAGCCATATTGTTCTGAATTGTAATTCATATATTTAATAATATTACACTTTAATTTAATTAATTTAAATTATTTTTTATTCAATTCTTCTGTAATATCGTAAGCCGCTCCGCTAGTTGGTGTATCAGGATATTTTGTTTGTAATTCACGACTATCGTAATTTGATTCAGAACAAGAAACTAATAAAAATAGTGGAAAAATTAAAAATAATCTCATAAAAAAGATTACACTTTTATTGATTTTTAAATTTATCAGAGATTATCTTATCTGTATTTTTAATATTATCAGCTGGATTAACAACAATATTTGCTAGTGATTCTTCTATTAATTTTGCCTCAGCATCTCTTCTTCGACTCATGCCTTTTTCTATACTACCGCCAATCCATATTCTTTTCATACTGCGGATTTGATCTGCAATTTGAGATAAAGTTTTTTGATCAAAATTCTTTGTTTTTGCCATAATATCGCGAATTATTTTCATCTCACGACGACGATCTCCTTCAAGAGCCGCTCCTCTATTAAATACAAGACTAACTAAACCACCTTTTGCATCTTCTGGAAGATTATCAAAATTAGGAAAAGTTTCACGAGTAAGATTATAAAATTTTCTTACAGTTTTATTCATGAATACTTTTACTGACATTTCCCAAGGTATAGTAATGTCTTTTAATCTACGAGCTAATTCTTTTGCTTGATATCCTTTTACCCCAACTACCCTATATAAACGATCAAAAGTTTCTTTTGGAAGATCTTTCCAATCATTAGCAAACTCTGTTTTATTTACATATCCAACATCATAACCAACTCCTACTGTCACTCCGCTTTGCTCCCCTGGCCATGTTGGATTTTTTAAAAATTTATTATAATAATTTTCACCGCCACCAACTTCAAAATCAAAAATGAGCTTAAGAGATTTATCGTTTAACATTTATTATTTTAATTATTTATTTTATCTACTGTTTTGTCTATGATATTATCTGCTGGTACTTTTTCTTTTAACCAAGAGTTCATTACTCCAAAATAAACAAGATGTTCATTATCAATTAAAAATAAATCGTTTCCATATCGATCTTTATATGGTTTTATACCTATATCTTCTACTAGTTCAATAGCTTTTTCTTTTTTAAATTTTACTTTGTACATTTCTATTAATTTATTATAACGATCTTTTGCTTGATTAGTAATCACTGCGCCATTATCTAATAAAGCTATAACTCCGCCATTATCTTGAGAATACTGAGATGGTGTTGAAGCATCATAAGATGCAGTACTATCTTGTATTTTGTCTGGCGTTACAGTAGTACAACCAATGATTAAAAAATTAAGAGCCAATATGCTTGCGAATCTCTTCAAGATTTTTCTCCTTAATTGATTTTTCTATTTTATTTTGATGGTCTACTTCTTTTTGAGCCTCTTGACGCTGTTTCATTTCTTTGGTATTTTTTGCGCCAAAGACATTATTGATCGCTTCGAATATTCCACCAACAAGTCTAACAAATGCACCAATAAATTCTGTCACTTATTCTACGTATTCTGCCGTTGCGTCTTTACATCCTGCTGCGATAGCATTAAGAACTCTGACGGCTAGAGCTGCGTCTCCATTTATCTTTACAAACTGTGCAGCATATATATCTTTAACTGCTGTAATATACTTTGCCCAATGTGTTTTTTCTGCTGGAAGATAATCCATAAGAGCTTTTTGTAGTTGATCGGGAGTTGGAGTTGCACCAATAGTTAGACTTTCAACAATAGTTGAAGCATGATTAATCATCTTAGCTTTCTCAACGCGGTCTTCGGGTGAAAGAGCTTGCTCAAGAACTACTGTACAAGTAAGAATAACTGCGGGTTTAATATAAGGTAGAGCGTTCTCTACCGCGGTTGTTCCGCCAACTTTATTATCTCCACCAGTATTTGTTGTAGAGCAACCAACCATAAAAATACCCATAAGGGCAATAGCAATTAAGTTTAGTTTATTCATATATTTTCTCCATATCCTATTTCTTTTTTTATTCTTTTTTTAGCTTCTTTTGTTTGAGCTACCTTACCACCAGTCACTGCGGCATCTTTCACTGTAAGAGCAAAAATAATACCGCTAACTACAGCGATAAGTTTAGAAATTCCTATAATATATTCTTCTACTTTGTCTGGCAAAAATGCTACTAAGGAATTATCTCCATGAATTGCAAAAGCTGTTGCTACTGATACAACCGTTATTATCCCAGAAGTACTTGAGCGCCAATTTGGACCAAATAATTTAAATAGCATATTTTTCATAATAAATTACACTATATATTATAGTATAATTTTTAAATTTTTACAAATATTTATATTAAAATTTATAAACTGGAATTTTACCTAAAATACCATTTAAATTTATAACAAGATATCTTTCAATAGTTGCGGGTGGAGTTATTGATGCTGCGTTAGCTGTAGTTGCTGTTGTTATTGGAAAATTTATTGATCCAATTGATAATTGATTGCTTCCGCTAACAACAGCTTCTCGACCTATAGCGATTGAGTTAGAAACTCCTAATGGTATATTAGATGCTGTATTAGCAATTACTCCAATAAATATATTATTATTTCCAGTAACTAAACTTTCAGCTGATCTAAAACCTATCGCTATATTAGATCCTCCTAAATTTTGCTTTAAAGATGATATTCCAATCGCCGTATTATCGTTTCCGCTAATACAACCAGATAAAGCATCTCCGCCTAGAATTAAATTATTAGAACCATTATTTAATAAATAACCAGCATTTACGCCAATTGATGTATTAGAATTTCCAGAATTAAGTGAAAATAAACTACTTACACCAATAGCCGTATTAAATTGTCCACTAGTATTAGTTCGAAGAGCGTTATATCCTGCCGCAGTATTTCCTGACATAAGACTATATATTGTATTTAATCCTGCGCCAAATCCAATTGTAGTATTAAAATTAGGTCTTATAACATCTCCATCTAAAACTACTCCAGAAAAATTTGGTGATACTCCTACTCTAGGCCTTGTAACAAATGTTTTTGTTCCACTAATTGTTTGACTTGTAGTATTATAAACTAAATTATTTGCATTTACTCTAAAAAGATTTAATGTAGCGCTAGGATCACTTAATCTTTTTAATTCATTATTCTGTATAGATAAAATAGAGTCTGTGGATAAATTGATTTGACTTACAGGAGAAAAATCTTTTACGTTTTTATTTGGCATATATTTTTATTACACTTAATAATTAAGTATAATTTTTCCATCATATACTATATTATATTCTATTGCACTATCTGTACCATATAAAATATAATCTATATTAGATTCTTTACCTAATAATCCAGTAATTGAACTATATAATATATTACCACTAGTAAATATTCCTCTAGTTCCAAAATCTGGATCAAGATCAAAATTGAAACTTAAAGTCGCGGTTTTATTACTTCCGATTGAAGAATCATAATTTATATTATTGAATCTACAGCCACTAAATATGAATTTAGTTGGATAAACTCCTCTAGTATTATTAATTTTATCGAAATTAACTACAATATTATAATCACTATCTTGATTCAATGTATCTAAAAATGAACCACTTAAATTTTCTTTTACAATAAAACTAGTATTTAATGTGCCATTTATTGGAAATTCTATTTTTCTTAAAAGTGGTAGTTTATAATTAATAGATCGATATGCTTTTCTATTAAAGTTCAATGAAAAATCAAGACTTTGAATTGCATCTGTATAGAAAGCTAAACCATTATTATTAGTATAAAAACTTACATTTGCATCTCCTGGCAATAAAATATTTTGTCCACTAATCTGTTGGTCATTATAATTTAAACTTTTTGGTATAATAATTTGTTCTGATTGATTTTCTGAAAAACCAGATTTTAAATTTAATATTGAATATGGAAGGTTTGATCCACTTAAATAATATGTAATATTATCTGCAGTATAACTTTGATTAACCTCTGGTACATTTCCTACCGCAATACTAAAAGAATATTCGTTTAAGTATGCATTTTGAAAATGTAAAACACCATAATTATTTGAATTAGAATCAAGTATATCAGATAATCCAGTAGGATTTATAGAATAATCTGTTATTGGATAATTAAGAAAAAGATCATTTTCATCTTCATTTACTATAAGATAAAAATCTCTTTTATTTAATTCTGATATATTTGTACATAATCCAGAAAACATTGGAGAATTATATAAACTATTAAAATTTGCAACATCAAAATTCAATCTATTTTCATTTGTGACTCCATCTGGAATATAAGAAAAATTAAATGTAACTTCTGGCGCTAATCCTTGACCGCGAAAAATATTTTGTTTTTGACCAAAACTTTGAGCGTCAAGTTCATTTTTTTGAATTGCGTAATTAAATGATTGTATTTTTTCTAACTTTTTAAGTATTCTATAACCACTAAGATAATAGTCAGAGTAAATATTTTGTTCTCCAGAATATGGACCAACAAATAAACCTTGTACATTATAGATTATTCTATTTCTAGCCATTTACCTTAATCCTTAAATAGGATTACACTTTTATTTGAAATTAAATTTTACCAAATAGACATTGCGGTTCTTGTCCAATTTGTTCCATTATGTCTATAAAAATAATTATTATCAAAAGAAATTTGTCCGCTCGTACCAGGAGAATTTGGAGAACTAATTGTTGTATTTAGTTTTATACATACTCCACTTATAAAATCTAGTGTTAATGTATTAGGACCATAAGATACATGTTGTGAATTTATTGAATCAGCAATAACTACTGCTCCACTATGAGCAGAATTAATAGTTGTATTACTTCCAGCAAGAATAGTAGAATTTGAAGCCAAAACAGAATTATTTTTACCACCTAAAATTAAAGAAAAATTTCCAGAAACAAGATTGTCCTTACCAGCTAATATACCTTGACTATCAAAAAATCCAAAATTATTATTGTTATCTTCGCTATAACCAGCAAGAGTTCCATTTGGATTAGATTGTCTAAAAATAATGTCTGTATTAACTATCATACAAATGGATAAGATCTAAAATCACCATTATTATATAAACTGGTAATTTCTTCTTGAGTTAAAATTTTATTTTTCCAAAAACCAAGATTTTTGACTTGAACATTATTGACTTGTGTTACATTGAACGAAGCGCCTCCATATATACTAACGTCAGTAAAATTAATACTACCTATTCCTCCTACTGGTGATGCTCCTATAGCCATACCAATTGCTTGAGATTCTTTACTTACAGCCCTAGGAACACTCAGTGGTATCCCTTGGTAAGATTTAGAGTCTTCTAGATTTCCGTTTACATATAGTTTTATTTCTTTTGTTGTTGCATTGTTTGTGGCAACAATTTGAGTTAAAGTTCCAGTACTTATATTAGAATTTGATGCAACATTTATCCATCTATTACCATTGTTAGGAAAATTAAGCTGCGGCCAGTATATATCAGTATTATAAAGAGATGTTTGCAATCCACTTGTATGAGCGCTTAGGCCAAAAACTATATTTTGCCCAGACAGATAATTTCCAGAAGTTAAATTACTTTTATTTGCAAATCTAAAATGAAAACCTAAAGCTCCATAAAGACTTCCTAATATCATTGTTGAAAGACTAGAAGTATTTGGAATTCTTCTTGTTTCAAAACTAATTGAGAAATCTTGATTATAGCTTACAAGATCTACTAAATTACTACCATAATTTAAAAGAGAGGCAGTATTATAATTATTACCATTTGGATAATTTAAATATCCACTAACAGTACTAAAAAAAGCAGATGGAAGAGGAGGATTACCTGGACCACCAAAAGATTTAGGTACAGACCACCATATATTATTATTTGCAGAGGCCACGTCTATAAAAATATATGAGCCTAAATCTGGATTTACATATCTTTGTCCATTTGGTAGATTCCGGAAAGGTGATTGTAATTTCCACCAATTTGTTGGATTTGTAATATTTACTGGACTTGGAACGGAAATAAATACATCGTTATCATTACCTTTCCATCGAGCTAATCTTCCTCTGAGCCAATCATTAGTATTTCTACAATAATATATGTGATTATTATCAAAAGCTATATTACCTCTTAGTCCATAGTCTCCTGTATTTGAAGGAGTTTCTACGATCATTAGATCTCTATTTAAATTTTTATCTACAACTAGTCTATATCCAGAAATAATAAATTCATTTGTATTATCGTTAACTTGAACTAATTTACCTGGAGCAGAATAAAAAATTTGATTAAATGTAGATGCCATAATTATGATACTCCATTAGTTTTACTTACACTAATCCAACCAGTGTAATTATTATTTCTTACTCCAAGAAATTCTCCGCCATTTAAACTTCCGATACTTAAAATTTCTGAAGCAAAATCAAATTTTTCATCTGGTGTATAACCAGAAATTGTTAATACATTATTTAAACTTGTGGATAAATTTTTAATTGTTATTATTTGTTTATCTATAATACTTGGCATATAGCCAGTATATTGATTGCTATCATTATCTGAATAAAAAATATTCATAGACTTTGTTATATTAAAATTTGTATTCTTAAAGAAGTCATAATTTAAACTTCTATCGCCAAAATATATATTTGCTGGTTGATTGTTTCCAGAAATACGAACATATCTCAAGTCTAATTGACCAGAATTAGTCAATTGTTCAGTGAATATTTGTAAACCATTAAATGTACGCATCTAATAAATTACACAAAAAGTATAAAGATTTACACTTTATATATTAATTCTTACTGTGATATAATAGACTTGCTAAATAATTTGAGACTTGATGTTCTGAAGATATTTCTTGAATTTGATTTATTTGGTCTTGATTTTTATCAAAAGGTTTTTCAATATACTCTTCTATCTTAGACTTCCAATTTTCTGGAGATTCATTCGCAATAATAATCTCAGATATTTTTTCCGCATCTTCTTTTTGTTGATTGCTTAGTTTTTTAACATTAAACTTCTTTCTAACTGCAGATTTAACCTCTTCTTCAAGATCTTGACTTGCAAGAATGTTCTCTTTAATTTTAGTGACTGAGAAATTAGAGCTTGCCCCAATTGGCGCTATGTTTTTAGTAGATTGAGGTATACCAGTAGAACCACTTGGTCTACCAGCTTGACCAGCTCCACCACCAATAATTGGTTGATAAAGACCTTGATCTTTAAGTTGTTTAAATTTAAGTTGAGAATCAACTGATTCTTGAACTGTTGGAAGTCTACCGCTATCAATAGCTTGTAAACCTTCTTCTGGAGTAAGAACTCCAAGTTCAATAAGGCGATTAAATATACGCGAGTATTGAACATCATCTTTAAGATTCATTTCTTCGAAGGATGGAGTTGGGAAATTTTTAAATCCAAGATCTTTACTCATTCTACGTATTTCTGGGATTAAGAATTCATTCAAGAAAACTTCACGAGCTTGTTTTAATCTCTCGACAAATACTTGAATTTTAATACTTTGATTTGCAAATTTTTCGCTGCCAATTAATACATTATTAAGACCAATTTGAATATCTCTATCAACAACTTCATATTTTTGTGGGCCAATTAAATTACCAATATCTGGAATTACAAATTGTGCTTTGGTTGTATAATCAGCGATAAGAACTCTACCAACACTCTGATTTTCGAAAAGAGCTTGCATGGCTTGCAAATTCTTTTGATTGACTCCACCTTTATCTGGATCTGTTCCCATTGTAACAAGAAGAACTGCTTGTTGCATTGTTCTTGTAACTGCCATATCCATTTTTTTCATTTCTAATTTCCAATTAATATCATCTAATACTGGAAAACCCATTGGAATAGAAAGTGGCTCATAGTCTTGTTTTTTATAGAATACAGCGGCTAATCTTTTTGGATCAAGAGGAAGCAGGATATATGAGACTCCTTTATTTCTAACTTGTTCTTTAATCTCAGATGGAAGTGATTCATAAACTTCTTTATCTTCGTCTGTTTTAGGATCTCTAAGTCTTTCTAGTTCATAATCACTAAGAAGTTTATAATACATATTAAATGAATAATTCACTGTCCCACCAACATAAACATCTGCTGGATTGATAATCGTATATCTTGCAGGAAGTTTAACATTTCCATCTTCTGCGATTGACTTTAGTTTTGATCCAAATGTTTGAGTAACTCTAAGAATTTGTTCTGGATTCAATGATGTATCAAATCTATAAGTAAACACATTCCCACTACGATAATATTCACGAAAAAATTGATCTTGAAAACTAGCAAGGTTAATTTTCTTAAAATATGCTTCAAAAAATTCTCTAGCTTTTTGACTTCCACCGCTTAAATATATTGGACTACTTGAAAATTCAGTCATTAAATCGATTGTATTTCTGAAAATAGCAACATTATAATATGCTTTTTGACATAGGATAATGGCATCTCTAACATCTAGAGTTGAAAGGTTTTTTACATAAGTTGAGTACCTAAATGGAATTAATCCTGTATCAATATTAGTAAATCTATTAGTTCTTTCTATCGTAGAAGCCGCATTTCTACGAACTCCTGTAGCCGCAGCTCTTACTTCTGACATTTTAATCTTTGGCTTATTAACATCACTACCATATACCATTAATGGGGTAGCTTCAGATATTGGAACCGCGAAAGAAGCTTTGACTTCTTCTATTTTCTTGGGTTTTTTGCTCATTTAACGTAAATATTACACTTATTTTATCATTATTGGCGTAAAAGTGTTCGATATCTCCTCTTTTGGTGCGTTTATTATATCATTATAACACTTGAGACCCCAATTTGCTAATAAAAGTGCAGAATAATTATCTTTTCTGGCCTTATTCGCTGAAGAACTTCTTTTTAAATGTTGAGGTAAATCAAAAGATTGAGTGCCTCTAGCTGTAGAAGAATGTTCTATAAGAGTGCATTGTTTTTTAGTCTGATAGATAAAGTCATCCTGATTCTCTATGAAGTCTAAAGTTGACCAATCTTTCTTTTCTTCTGTTTTCATAAGATCTATGGGTATATTTTGATTAAATTGATTTTCAAAAAAACTATCATTCCCACATGTTTTACTAGCGAACCATATTTTTTTATAATCAATAGAAGCTTGGAGGTGTTCATTAGATTTTCTTATAAATGTACTTGTAAATACTTGATTAAAAGCAATTTTCTTTGCTTCTAAATTATAAGAATTCCTTGCTCGTTTTATTTCATGATCATAATCTAGACCTTCTAGATCAGAATTAAATTCGAAAGAATTTATTTTTAAATTATTATTTTTAAATAATTCAGATTCATTACAAGCAGAAAGAAATACATCTGCTCCAGCATTATCAAGTATCATAAATACAATATTAAAATTAGTCATTATATAATATAAATATTGTACATGATTTTTTAAATTTCCAAGCCCAGCATATGTATGCACAAGAGTACCAGTTTTTGTTTCTTCATCGATCTCTATAACTGCCATTGCAAAATAATCCGCGTTAGGACTATCACTCATATTTGGATCGATTCCTAAAATATATTTTTTATTAGAAAGACCTTTCATAAGAGTATGAGGTGATTGTCCATTTAGGATAGTGCATTCTTCCATCTTCTTTGCACTAAAATAACTATCACTTCCATCAATAAATCTCGCGCAATATTCTCGTAAAAAACTACTATGACTTGATCCGCCAGCTTGAGCTTCTTCAATAATTGTTTTATCAATCATTTCTTCTGGTAATGCTTCGTAACTCATTTGAGAAACGAAATAAGTCGCTTCATTCTCTTCTTTTGAATATATTTTCTCTGTCCATTCGTTATATGTTTTATAAAGATTTTCAAAAGTGTAACTAGCAGAAGAAAGAGCAATCATTTTACTATTATTAGGAAATACCATTCTATCCTCCTCTTTCATAGCGCCTTCTTTGATTAAATTATCTTCTATCTCTCTTATCTCCATACGTTCTTTCATATTTTGTGGAGCAACAAGAAATGGCATAAGAACTGTTTTTACAATATCTTCGGATAATAAAAGAAACTCATCAAGCACAAGCACATTAGCTCTAAATCCTCGAATTTTTTCACCGCTTAATGGAATTGCTACTATGCTTCCTCCATTAATTTGCCATTCATATTGATCATTTCTTTTGCTTTTCGCACCAAAAGCCTGCTTCAATAACTCACCACCTTTGCTATCTACAATTTTTTCTAAATTATTAAATATAAATCTTGCCGTTCTAAATGTAGGCCCAGCAATTAAAATTTTTGTATTTGGTTCAAATATACATTGAAGAAAACAAAAGACTGAGGCCATAAAGCTTTTCCCACATCCCCTTCCAAATACGCACATATTAAAATTTCTATTTAATAAACCTTTCAAATGTATCTCTTGATAAGGAGCTAATTTAATTCCACTAATTAATTCCGTAGTAAAGCCTAGATTTGCTCTAAGGAATTTAGCCAATGTAATCTTGGCTTCTTTATCATTGAGTATACCCTTTAACTGAGATAATTCAAGATTTATATCTGGATAATTTTTCTTGTATTTGTCTGGACAATAAATCATAAAACTTTCATATCATAAGCTAGTTGAAGATCTATCTTTTTATAGAAACATTTACTAGCAAAAATTGACTCGATAATTCTTGTCATCTCTTTTCTACCATCAACAAAAAGAAATTGTAGATTATTATAATTTTGCAAAAGCTCGCGAACATTATGAAATATATATTCTGGAGTAGCTTTAATCTTTTTACTAATATGTGGAAGATAAGGAAAGCTTAGAGCGTTACTTAGAGTTTCTTCTACCATAACTACAATATATGAATTATCTTTAAGAGCTTTCTCTATTTCACTCTTAAAACGATCATAGTTTTTCACGCTTAATGTACTAATGAAATCACTCAAACTTTTTCTTTCTATAAAACATCCACAATTATTATTAGAACAAGCATAGTCACCAAAACTTAATGTCTTTATCTCAAAAGGTATATTAAATTTTAACCAGCTTTGCTCACGAGTATCAACATAGATTGTATCTTTTTGAGTTAATTTATTTTTAAAATTATCTCCGATTAGATTGGGATGAATAAATTTATTTTCTAAACCTATCTGCGAGCATACATCATAATAATCATTAAATATTTTATTATAAAAAATAATAGAAGGAGCCATAATAGTTCTCAATTCAACTTGTGTGGGTGAATATATCAGATTCTTATTTTCTTTTCTTTTGATTAATAATTTTTTACAATATTCTTGACTTTTTTCTATCGATTGTTCTTTTAACCATTTTTTCATATTATTTTTATCATTAAAATCACTGCTAAAATATTGTTCTTTTGTTTTAAAATTGATCAAATCATTTGTTAGTAAATCTCTGCGTTCATAATAAGTTTGATAATATTTTACCTTATTTAATCCGTAGCTTTTTAATGCAAAGTGAAGACTTTTTTCGTCTTTAAATTCTTTGCCATCAATTTTACATATAATACTCATCCATTTAAAATATCTTCTTCTGATATTCCTAATATTTTAGACTTTAGTTCATCCATTGTTCCAAGTCTTTCGATTTCTTTTTTGATTACAGACTTTCTAAGTTCAGCCATTTTAATCAATTTTTGTCTTGATTCTTCTTGTTTCCACATCTCAACAAGATTTAATATACTAGCATTTTCCTTGACTTGCTTGCTAAGTCTTTCGCTTCTTTTAACTTTTAAATCATTAAGGAGTTTTTGTTGGCGATTTACACAATCATTATATTCTTTTCGTGCGGTATTACTTGCTTCTACAAGCGTCATTGGAATTTTGCCATCTTCTTGAATTGCCATATCGATTTGATTCTGTAAAACATTAATAGTTTGTTGAATATTTGAAGAGATAACTACTTCTGTTGAAAGTACAATATATTGGTCAACTTCTTCTTGAGTTAAATCACTTTTATCATGAGTATATCTAACAAAACTACTCTCAAAAAGATCGCGATCTCTTTCATCATCATAAAGATTAATCTGATGTCCAAATCTAAAAGTATTCATATAGCCAATTAATGAGTTAACCTCTTTCTTCTGTCTTGGCGTAATTTTATCTTTATCAATTCCATCAAGAATATATCTATTTATTTTAGCGATCATTCTTTCTTCACTTTTTGGCGCGCGATATTCTTCAGTTGAAACATTTTGATTATTAGCATCTAAATATTTAACATTAGATGGAACAGTCTTCATATATTCAAGAACGCTTCTTGTTTCTTGAGAAAGATTGGTTAAACTTTCATTCTTAAATAAAATTTTAGCAATTTCTACTCCTGTCATTGTAGAACAATTATTGCTTATATATTCTTTTTGCTCGTCACTAAGTTCTATTAATCCCTTAGCTTGATATTCATGACTTTTCTTTGGTTTTATTTGTCTTGATGCAAGAAAATTTTTTACAGCTTTTCCTTCTTTACTTCTGCCATCAAGATCATTTCTATTAAAAGCTAATTTTACAAGTTCAACTAAAGAAGGAGGATTATCTGGGCGATTATTCCATTCTTCTAATAATTTTAATTGTTGTTCTTGAGTTAGTTCTGGTAAATTTTCACTCATATTAGTAAATATCTATATCTCCATTATATAAATGTTTTTTAACCTTAATCATTATTGCTTTTTTTAAATTCTTAACTTGTTTATATCCTATCTTACGATTTTTCTCACTTGTTTTATATCCCATTAATTTTGCTGACTCTTCTTCTGATTTATGTTCTATATAATGTAAAGAGTAAAATTTCCATTCGATAGGTTTAAGAATTTGATGCATTTTTTTATGAATATTTTCTGCTGCCTTATCAATATCTATTTCATCTTCAATAATATTATGAACCTCTTGGGTATGATTTTCTAAAGTTACAGGTAATTTAATATCATGTGCAGATTTTTTACTTTTTTCCCATTTTGCATATAATGGACATTTATTACATTGATTTTTATAGATTGTACATCCGTCATCACTTTCTGCGGCAGCACATTTCAAACACGGTCTTGAGTAATTTCCATAATTATTTCTTATTAAATTTTTAATTTGATTACTAACAATTCTATTTATCCATGGTGCAAGAGGCTGTTTTTGATCATACATATTCCATTTTTTATAAATATGTATTCTTAATATTTGTGCTACATCACTAAAATCCATCCAAGCTAACGTTGTAAGATTCCATTTATGTCGTCTTTTATTTATTTCTTGATTTATCTCCGAAATTTTACTTTCGAAACTTGATTTCGAAGACTTCATTAATTATCTCTTGTTTTTTCTTAAAGAACCTGCCTCTTTTGCAAAATCTTCTAGTATTTGTTTCTTAGAAATTTTTTTACCTTTAATTTTTGTTTTATTTCTTTTTACATTATCTCCTGTTCCCATTAAATCTTTTAACTTTATTCCTCTACTTAAATTTTCTCCTGAAGTTTCAACTTGAATACTAGATATATTTGGTACGCTAGTAATATCTTGTTCGTCATCATAGAGTTCATTATCTTGTTCAATATCTACTTCTGGAATATATGTTTTTTTAGCAATAGTTGGTTTTTGAAGTTGAACTTTTTGAACTACAGGTTGAGAAACTTGGGTATTCTTTTGAAAAGGATTCCCACAATTAGAACAAAATACTGGTTTTTTTAAACTATATTCTGTAGGTGCGCCACAATCTAAACAATATCTTTTCATTTAATATTATTATATACTAAATGAATAATTTAATCTAATTTTAAATTAGGATAGATTATGTTCTTTTTTGGTAGAGTCTGGAATAGCAGCTACAAATTCTGGACCTTTACTTTTAGCTTTTTGATATAATTTTTTAATAAAAGCATCATAGGTCATTTTTCCGCTCATTCTACCATAATTACTAATGGCATCTCTTATGTCTTGTGGGCTAACTATTGGAAAGCTACGAGTTTCTGGAAAAAGAAAATCGCTATCTTTTAGCTCACTTCTTGTTTTACCCTTATATGTTTTTTGATATGCCTCTGTATCACAAATATCTACTTCCATAGCTTTAACTTTTTGTTTTTTGCCTTTTCTAAAAGTAGTCAAACACACAGCAACTCTTTGATCTTGACTTGTAAATTCTTCTTTAATCGCTGGCATACAGCGACTCATATAATTGCTCTCTTTCTCGTTCTTCTTTTTTAGGGGGATAGGCATATATAAATATATACACATAAATTAATTTAAAATGGAAATGTGCCATATTGTCAATGCTATAAATTGTAATATTGTATCATTTTGTCTCTATTTAATATTTTTGTCTCTGTAGAAAGTTGGCATGCATCTTGCATATAAATAGTACAAAGGAGGCATAAAATTATGCTATTAACACTAAGAAATGGAAGTAGACCATTAGATATATTTGAAAATATATTTAATGATTCTATATTTAATTATGATAAGGGATATTCTGACTTTGCTTTAGAAAATGATCAGTATTCTCTTGAAATTCCTCTTGCAGGATTTAAGAAAGAAAATATTGATGTTACTACAAATCAAGAATATCTAACAGTTAGGGCTACAAAAAAAGAAGGTAAAGTAAAATATGAAAAATCTTTTTACTTGCCAAGAAAAATAGATCTTTCAGAAGTAAAGGCAAAACATGAAGATGGATTGCTAACTATTACTTTTGGTAAAGAAAATAAAAAACTACAAAATAAAATCAAAATAGACTAATAATAATCTTAGCGTCAAGTTCAATCCTTGGCGCTAAGTGTAATAGTTTTATATGACTATTGCGAGCGGATTAATTTGTGTTGCAGTATTTATTTATATATTTTATTTAGAGTCGAGAATTAAATAAATTATAATCTAAAAATAGATTTTGTTTGGTTATAATTATAGGCTACCTCACTACTATTTAAAGCTCTATTATAAGTCATAACCATGGATATTAATCCTTTTAATGTATTTCCGCCAGCTGAAAAACAAGCAATATTAGTTGATCCATCTCCACTATGAGCAGTTTTTTTAGATGTATACGTGCTATCAAGAACTCCATTAATATATAAAGCCATACCATTAGTCGTATTAAAAGTAAGAACTGCAAAGTACCAAGTATTTAAACTAAATGTTGCTGTAGATCCATATTGATCATATCCACCAATCCAATCCGCGTGTCCACAATAAAGTTTATTTGTTCCAGCAAAATACATAAAATGTCCAGGATTAGCGCCTGAACCGCTAGCACTACTAACTAAATTATTGTCAAAAGCCGCACTTAGTTTAAACCAAACGCATTTTGTATAAGCAGTTTGTGGCACTACATTGCCTGTCCCAATTCCATATTGAGATCCATTAAATGAAAAACTTTTTGGTGAGGTTGAATTAAAAGTAGGCGAACCAATTAAAGTTATATTATCTAATTTTGGTAAAGCTAAATCAGTCCATGTCGAACCAGATCCACTATAACTTCTACTATTATTTGCATCTAAATATAAAAGTAATCCACTTGCAATTATTGGTACTCTTTTAGTTGGAGTGTATAAATTTATTCCTTTTCTAAATAAACCTAATTGTTTTCTATGTTTAACTATCATTTAAATAAATTACACTATTACTTATCTAAGTAGTCTTTGATATCTTTTATTAATTTATTTCTTTTTCTTCTTTCTAAAACTGTTACTAATGTAGCTAAACTAACAGGAAAGAATATCCTTAAAAAGAATTGAATATGGTCTTCTTTTGTTAATTCATCAAAATAATTAACATAAAGATCGCTCATACCCCAAAGAGTAAAAAGCATAGCTGGCGTAAAAAGTATAAAGAAAAACTTATTATAATAAGCTAAATCATTCCACCATTTTAGTATTTTATTAAACATAACATAGTCTTTACACTTTAATATGGAGTAGCTAATGGTGGATTAAAATTACTCATAACTGGAGGAATTTGATTGTCTATATTAGACTGCTCTTTACCACTTGACGTATTTAATTCGACACTTAATGCTTCATCTATATTTAATTCTTTATCTCCTACATTAAACATTGTAGTTTTTCCATCCATTTCAACTATTACTGGAGAAGTATGTCCATCTATACTTAAAAGAATTTCGCCTTTATTATTTCTTTTAATGCTTACTTTAATTTGATTTTCTGTATAAGAATAAGTTGTTAATAGTAAAGCAGCCAGTATTATATAAATTAATTTTTGCATATATTTGTCCTTAATCTTATTTGTTTCATCATATATCCAACCATTATATAATGCTGATTTGTATCTATAGTTGGTTTTGGTTTTTCTAATAGACTCAACATCCAAGGTTGGCTATTTTCTCCTATTGGTTCAGCATAACACACAAAAGACGATCCTTCATCAACTGGTACATATTCAAAATCAAGTCCAAGATTATATTGTTTTTCTGGTTTAATATCTTTCATATAAAATAAAGCGCAAATATAAGCTATTGGAAATAACATAAAATAAAGTAATAGATCTGATAATATAAAAGATTTCATTTCTGAATTTGTCCAGCTGCCGTTTGTATATCTAGTTTATTCGTTGTTTCCTTTATAGCAATTGAACCTAATGCTGTAATAATTAATAATAATATTAAAGCTAATGAATAGTAGGTTTTTTCTTGAGCCTTCTTTTTAGCTCTATATTGATGAAAATTATTTATAAAATCTTCTGTGTCTCTTTTAGATGGAAGATTTCTTTCATAATTATTCAATAATATATTTCTCAATTGATTATCCATTTCTTTTATTTATTCTACGACAAGCAAGCAAAGAAATCAAACCAATTCCTAACATTTGAAGTGCAGATGGTTCTGGAACATTAGCGACAACACTAACCATTCCATCTGTTGTAAAAGAACTTGTATCCCATTTTAAATCACTGGTTGCTGTATTTAAATCTGGTAAAGCAATATCTAATGCTGTGATATCAAATCCAGTAGTATCAATGCTTCCAAAATTAAATAAATCATAATTATCATTTAATTGAAAATTATATCCTCCATCAACTTGAAATTGCCAAGTTGTATTTGCTCCAAGTTTTAGTAGATTTATTACATCTATTGCATCGTAAGTTATTCCTCTAGTAGTAGAAGCGCCTAATTGAAAAATAAAATTTCCATTAGATGCATCTAAACTAGAGGTTGTTAGTACACCTGGACTATTACCTGGAGATAATATTCCTCCATTTAACAATACATCTCCTACGGAACCAGATCCTCCTAAAGTTCCACCAGCATTTACTGTTATATTTCCAGCTGTACCATTTATTGATAATAAACTTCCATTAATAACAGCGTTACCAATTATTCCTCCACTATTAACTGTGCTAACACCAGAATTAACTGTTGTTACTCCTGCTCTTCCATCTACTAATAAAGTACCACCACCTACGGTAGTAGTGCCAATAATTCCTCCATTTTTTACATTAATTGTGCTATTAGAATTAACATTTACTGCTCCTGCAGTACCATATACATCTAATAAACCTCCATTCAATGTACTATCACCTAAAGTTGCTCCAGATCTTACCATCGCTGTACCTGTTCCTAATGTAAATAATCCAGCGTTACCTCTCAAATCAAATGAACCTCCTGTTTGATTTAATGCGCCAATCGTACCTCTTACATCTAGAATACCTCCACTTAATTGGACTGTACTATTTGTTATAGAACCAGATGAGGTTACTAATAATGTACCACCAGACATTACTGTGTCGCCATTATAATCATTTAAACCTCTTAATTCTAATAATCCTGTGCCAGTTTTATTTAAACCTCTTACTGATCCAGCTGTTGTGCTAAAAATATTACCTTTTATAAGCCAATCACCTGTACCACCTAAAGTATTATTTATTCCTGTAGTAGAAGAACCAATGTCTATATTGCCATTAAATGTAATTAATAAATTTGTGCTGTTATTTATTAATTGCCTGCCACCGCTTGTACCTGCAGAAGATGTGATTGTATTAGCGGCGTTAGTAAAAGTAACAACTGAGTACTGTCCAAATGAATTTGTAAAAAACATATTATTACCATTATAAGCATTAAATACATAATTAGTGGCACCATTGAAATCTAAAGTGCCTGTAGTAGTTGTGCTTGTAGATCCAGAAATGCTACTAGAACTAGAAATAGCATTAGCAGAATCTAATCTTACTAGTGGCATTTTTACAGATCCAGATGTGCCAGCAATACTTACATTTCCTGTTGCTGCACTATTATTACCAGATATATAATTAGTGCCATTTAAAAATGATGTTGTTCCAGTATAAGTATTATTTCCAGTTAATCTATTTATACCACCACCATTAATTTCAATACCATTCACCCATCCAGCTGTACCATTTTCAATAGTACCTACATTTAAATTAGCTGAACCTTTTAATTGATGAACAACATTTTGAATAGGAGTTACTGCTGTGCTAATCTTCCATCCATCTAGATCAATAGTATTTCCAACTCCATCAAATGTATATGTATAACCATTACTTGTTCCAGTTGTTGTGAGAGTCCCCATTGAAATTGTTACTCCAGAACCAGCAATATTCATGGCTCTAGATGTAGTTGTAGTTACTAATCCAGAACCAAAATCTATATTATTTGCAGAAGTACTTGCAGACGTTCCAATTTGAATCCCTGCTGGAGTTGTGCCAGACCATATTAATCCTGTAATACCAGTTAAATTTATTGCTGAACCAGAAGAATTATTTAATATACTATTACCATAACTACTTCCAGTTGTTGCTCCTAATTCTAATATTCCTGTGCCTAATGATCCAGTATTATTAAAATTAACAGTACCAGCTGTTATTTGCATTCCGCCTCCAAGCGTATTAGCGCTACTAAGATTTACTGTACCACCAGCATTATTAATAACTACTTTACCTGCAGTAGCTAAACCTCCTTGATTTAAAGAATTATTAAATGTAAACGTACCACCGCCAGCAAGAGTTAATGTTCTAGAAGTAGATGAAGATGAAGTAGTTAAAGTAACTAAATTATTAAATACCATAGTACCGCCAGATGTTTGATACCAAGTATTACTAGCATTTGCATTTTCTACAAGTAGATTAAATGTTTGAGTTGCAGTTGAATTATTTGTGATGCCAGCACTAGTAGTTAATACTTTTGCAGATGCAGTTGTAAATGTATATGCATTTGCATTTGTCAAGAATGTAAGATTCTTAACAGATCTACTAGAAGTTAAATCAACTGTATTAAAATTAACTCCAACATTACCAAACTGTACTTCATCAGTGGTAGTACTTGAACTAGTGGATGAAGGTTGAACTCCATTAGTCCAACTTGTTCCAGATGTCCATGCTGATCCAGTATTATTCCATAAGAAAACAACTGCGTGTGAATTAACAGTAAATGTTAACACTGTTACTAATGCGAGTATTATTTTTTTCATTTTTTTAAACTTCTTAATATAATCAAAGATCCTAAACTCATTAGAATCAAAATGCTAGATGATGGTTCTGGAATTACCATAACTGTACCATCTATTATAAAGTTATTTACATCCCATCTTAAATTCGTATTTGCTGTATCTAAATCTGGCAATGCGTTTAACAAAGTATTATTATCAAAATTAGAACTATCTAATGTACTCCAATTAAATAAATCGTAAGTATCATTTAACTGAAAAGTATAATTATTATATATGCTAAAATTCCAAGTAGTATTTAATCCTAATTTTAAAAGATTTGTAACATCAATAGCATCATAAGTTATACCTCTACTAGTGGATGCTCCTAATTCAAAAATAAGATTACCATTACTGGCATCCAAGATATTCATAGATAAAAGTCCAGGACTATTTCCTGGTGATAAAGTGCCACCTTGTAGAATTACTGATTGTAAAGAACCAGAGCCTTTTAATACTGAACCTGTAGTAACTATAGTATTAGAACTCATTAAAGATCCATTTACTATTAAAGTACCACTATTTACATATGTTGTTCCTGTATATGTATTATTAGCTTGAAGTAATAAGGTGCCATTACCATTCTTATTAAGATCACCAACGCCAGTAATTACTTTACTAACCCAAACTTCTTTATTTGAGGTATCAATAGTGCCTCCACCAGATTTAATTTCTACTGTATCCGCTGTAATGAAATCTGTATTATTATCTCTAGCTTGTAGAGTACCTCCGTTAAAGTTAAACACCCCAGTAGTTTCTGCTTTCGTATCAACTACGCCATAGGCTAGTAAATTTCCTCCATTCAAATTATAAATTCCTTTTTGTAAGAAAATATAATCTACATTAACTGTACCTCCACTTTGGTTTACCTCTCCACGTCCAGTCCAAGTTAAATCAGCCGCATCTCCAACTACAATTCCGCCAAAATTTTGATTCCAAGTACCTCCTGTTATATTAAGAGTACCATTACCCCAACCTCCAACCGCAGTATATTGTGAGGCATTAACTACTCCTGTACCGCCTAAATTTAAAACGCCAGTGCCTGTACCATAATCAGCGATTCTAAATGATCCCCAAGAATTACCCGTAGCATTAAATGTACCCCCATTAATATTGACTGTTCCTGTCGCACCTTCTAAACCAATAAATGTTGCTGCACGACTTTCAAATATGCCCCCATTTAAGTTAAATACGCCCACTCCTATAGAAGATGTTCCTGGGTTTGTCCATCCCACGGCTAGATCACCTGTAGAATATGAACCATCATTAATATTAAAGACTTGATTTCCAGCTTTTCCTACCGTGGTCCAGAATTCAACTCTTGTAGTTCCTCCTGTTTGTAAATATTCACCCACATGCCAGTTTTCCCATCCCATGATTAATTCCTTAGGATTAAAATTTCCTCCTGAATTAACTAGTAAGGTACCATCAAATATATAAGCGTTATTATTAGGACCAGGAATTCCATTTGGTAAACTACCATCTATAGGAATCCATTTAGAAGAATCGTTATAATTATTTGTTGAATTGGGATTAATCCAGAGAGCAAATGGTTCTGAATATACATTACCACTAAATAAAAAAACCGCAATTAAAGTTGCGGCTGTATTCTTTAATAACCTTTTAAATAGGTTTGTTTTCATAATTTTTTACTCCTTTTTGAGTTCATCTAAATGAATAGACACCTCTGGTTTAATTTCGTTCATCTTTTTTTCTTTAAGTCTTTGAACATATATCCAATCATCCGCAAAGAAGTCCTCTTTAACTATTATACCGTAAGTTTTGGTAATATATAATTTAATTTTTTCTTGATACTCTTCTCTATTTCCAACAGAACCAATAGGCATGGTTCCCCAATTCGGATCATACATCCACAATGAATTTCCATATTCAAATATTGTGACTGCATGACCGATTATCATATCTGGATCATCTTTATAAGAATATACAAAACAATATATTGTATTCCAAACATCTGTATGAGTTTTAAGATAAAAATTACATTTAGAAGCCCAAATTAAAGAATCAACAAAACATGAATTAGGTATATTTGTTACAGATGTATAGTTTTTAAAATTAAATCCCCATTTAAAAAACAACCACCAAGATATTATTACTGCAAGTCCAACTAATATTAGTTTAGATTTTTTAAAAACTTTTTTAATTCTTTTTCTTATAGTCTTCAAGACAAGACTTAAATTTAGTTTTATCATCACCTTGTTTTGTAGTGATGCATCGTTTTAGAAATTCATTAAATTTTTGGCCTTCTGTAACCATCATTTTTTTGTATTCTTCATCTTCTTCGTATCCACATTCCGAGGCTTTATTTTGGCAATATTGTTTTTGACTAAAGCCTTTTGGATTTTTGCAATCAATGCTTCTTTTATATTTTATGCTCCATTTTGCTTCAATCTTTTCTAATTGAATTTCTGTTTTACCGAGCATATCGCCTTTTTTCCAAGTAGCACCATCATTTGTAGCTTCGTAGATAACTGCGTATCCCATATCTTCTGGAAGTTCACGAATTTCTTTTACTATACCTTCGCTACCATGATGTTTACATTTGGCATTAACATTTTTAACTTTATCACCGATTTTAAATATTGTTGAACCTTCCATCTCTTCCATTTCTTCGACTTCTTCGTTTTCTTTATTGAACATAACGTAATTATGAATTGTAATCATATAATCTTCAGCAAGAATTGCCATTTGTTGTAAAAATGGTTCTGTAAGATTTTCTTTTACCATTGGGTCATTTAATTTATCTATTATATTTTTTGAATGTTGATATATAGAATTAATTGAGCCAACTATCATCCCATAGAAATCTTCTTTATAATCTTTATATTCGTCTTCAATATCTTCTACTTCTTCAACTTGAGCTAAAGATTTATCTTCTAAAAATACAACTTGATCAAATTCTGTTTCGCCATCCCATTCGTATTCTTCATTTAAATAATCATTAGCTTGGGCTTTTTTAATAGCTTCTTGAGTTGGACGATCTTTTGAGCCTTCTGGCGCTGGGCGATAATTTTTACCCATTCTTTTTTTCTTTTGTTGGATATTATGCCAAAGACCTTTGCTTTTTGCTTGAATATCTACTTCTAATAAAGATTCATTTTCACCATTTTCTGCAGAACCACATCCAGGTTTACCACAAGATCCTTTCGTATATTGAGTAACAGACTTCCCAGCTTCCCACATTTTACAGCTCCAATACCTTGCTTTATATTTTGGGCCTGGATTATCATCACAAGAATGACGAGAGCGGAAAGCTTTGCGGCGAGCAGGATTGTCTCTTTTAATAGACATATTTGGATCACCAAATTTAACCATTACAATATTACCTTTATCATTCTTTACATAAACACCAAATTTTTTCTTACTTCCTTGAGGAAGACGAAATGGTTTATTTAATGGGGCTTTACCCTTCTTTGCTGCTTTTAATTGTTCTGTAAAATCTATTTCCATATTATATTAATGGAGTTTTATTAATATTCGTTCTCTCCCAAGCGATATATCTTGGATTTTGCGAATATACATTAACATCTCCAATGTAAGATTCACTATTTAAACTTCCACCATCGCCAGCGTCTTGATATGTACAACCAGCTAATATGAAATTAAAACTAGAATCTGTTGCTGCGCTACTACCATATTTTACATAAAGTGTACCTGTTGATAAATTTTGTAAAAATAATTCTCTGCGATAGATGTTATAATTTAGGACTTTAGTATTCGATGTTCCAATTGTATAATTACTAATACCAGTACTTTGCTCTGGAAAACTAGTTACTGAATCAAATTGCTGGCTGAGATCAGCTTGAAATACAATTGTTCCCTTAACTCCAGCTGGAAATGGATCTCCAGTTATAAAAAGTTTATTATTAATACTATCTGTATTTGTTTTAATCCCACTAATATAACTATTATTTATAAATCCAGAAACAACGACTCCTTGTGTTAAGATATCTTCTATATTATCTAGTTTAGTAAAATCTAATCCTTTAAATCCTGTAAATCCTGGCTCTTCTGTATAGACTTCTACTACATTTTTATTAAAATTAGGATCGTAAATATTAGCCATATTAAATATAATTACACCTTAAAAATAAAAATATATATGATAAATTATCTAGTTTCTCGCCATTGAATTGAGGCAAAAGTATTTGAAGGATACGTTGCTGTGCCAGCATTAATTCCTGATGCAACAAGTATAAATATATTACTATCATTACTATCTATATTTTGACTAATATAACCTCGTTTTGCACTTCCGATAGCTGCATTAGCTGTTTGACTTGCAAATTGGCCAGCGCCAATTCCACCAGCAATTACAAAACCATCGTTTATCATTATCCCACTTGTATAATTTACGCTACTAGGATTTGCATTATAAAGTGCAACGCTTTGGTCATCTGCACTAACCCAAGTGCCACCAATAACTGATCCAGTACTTGGTAAACGCCAAAATTCATAAACTATAGCTTCGTCTAATGTTGTTACATTTACATTAAGTGGTCTAACAACGCTTCTATTTGGTTTACCATAATAACCAGTCTTTAGTCCAATAGCTAATACTGGTACTTTTGATGTTCTTGGCACGGATACTGGATTATTATTTCTTACGCTAAAATCAACGCCTGCTTCATTATAACCACCTTCACTAATAACTGTAGCGCAAATTTGATCCATCTTATCTGTTCCGATTGCTGTAGAATAATTCCTGATTTCACAACGAATTGGTAAATTTGGATTGCTCCAATAAACAGTTGGTTTATTATTGCTATTATAAAATTCGTGAGCTATTACTGCTTTACCATCATGTACAAATCCAGCTCTTACTCTTCCAACTCCTAACCATTGAAAATCTGCAGTAAATAATTGAGTTTTTGTTATATTTAAATTAAATTGTGAAGTTCCACTTCCATTGCACTTATCTGTGTTCCAATTAATTTGAGGAACTCTTTCATCGTATACATATCCAGAAATATTATTTCTTAAAACAAAAGATAAAGTGCCATCTCCACTTTGTTCAAAGAATATACCATTATAATCATCAAAAAGACCAATTCTTTTATTTGTGCCAGCTCTATATCCCGTAAAATTAAAACTTTGAAAAGTTAATTGACTTTTTCCTGGCATATAGTGATGATACATTCTGCTTTGATGAATGGCGTAAGCATTTGATTCTGTTCCTACTGTGAGTATTGCCTTTGCTTGATTTATATCAAAAGTTACTGATGAATTAGTTCCATTTGTTTTAGTAAGAAGCTCTGTTTCTTCACCATAAACATGAGAATAGTCAGCGAGAGTAAATGGATTAGAAATTCTTTGACGACCAAATGCATCAACATAAGCTGATTGAGCTGCAAAATTTGTTACATTAACATCTACTCCATCTGCTAAATTATTTTTTATTGCATTGATATTATTTCCAGCTCCGCCACTAATATCTACATTATCAAACTGAGATGTTAAATCAGCTTGAAATACAATTGTTCCCTGAACTCCAGCTGGAAATGGATCTCCAGTTATAAAAAGTTTACTATCAACACTATTTGTATCACTTTTTATTCCACTTAAAATTGAATTAGTAGTAATAAGATTAACGTCAAATCCAGAAATAACAACTCCTTCTCTTAGGATATCTTCTACATTATCTAATTTATTCCATTCTAATCCTTTATACCCTGTAAATCCTGGCTCTTCTGTATAAACTTCAACTACGTTCTTATTAAAATTTTTATCGTAAATATTAGACATATAAATTAATTTGTATGATAAATAATAGAGACTAGTCCTGTTGTTTCTACATAAAGATCATCTACTCCACAATTTACTGTTGCTGGAAGATTATAATTACCTGCTCCAACATATAATACTACTGCGCCAGATCCATTTCCTATTTTAAATGTACAATTTGCCGTGCAACTAACTCCAAGAAGATAAATATTTTTACCATCTCCTGGAGAACTTAAAATAACTCCATTTCCGCTTCTATTTGCAGATAGAGCTTCTGCTTCAAAGCCTGTATCTCTAAAAAAGTATTTGGCCATATAAACTATTACACTTTATTTTTTGCGATCTAATTCTTCAAATTTTTCAATTATATAAGCTAAAATATCATTGCGCATAATATCATCTGTACCAAATTTAAAAGTCATTATCCCTTTTTCGGAACTTTTTTTATCATCAAATAGATCATATATCTTTTCAAAACCACTATTTTTAATATCTGCTTGTCTAATGTCTCCAATTAGTATTAATTTACTAAATTTACCCATTCTGGTGGTAATTAATAATAAATCATGTATACTTAAATTTTGCGCTTCGTCGCATATAATATAACTAGCATTTATACTTAAGCCTCTAAGAAAACCTACTGGTAATCCTTTTACTCTTTCTTGCTTAAGAAGCATTTCTACTTGACCTTTGGGTAACAATTCATTAAGTTTATCCATTAATGGTTGAAGATAAGGATCAAGTTTACTGTGAAGATCTCCTTTAAGAAATCCAAGATTATGAGAAGAGCTTTCTACTGGATTACGAACATAAAATATTTCACCAATTTTTTTATTATTAATTGCATTTAAGGCTGCGTATACACTAAGTAAGCTTTTAGCTGTTCCTGCTGGGCCTTTGCAGAATACCATTTTAGTATTTTTATCTTGAAGTAATTGAATAAATTTTTTTTGATTTTCTGTCCATTGCAATTCACGAATATTTAAAAAACCTTCAATTTTATCTCTTTGAGGAACAGGGACTGACTTATCTTCTTTTTGTTTATGTTTTTTAGACATTCTAACCTACTTATTTAATTACACCCGTATTGTGTTAATTTTAACTATTTTTAATTTTTATTAAAAAATTAAACTAAAGCGTAACCTTTTTTAAACTTCAAATTTAGTTCAAAAGGATTTACTGCTAAACCATGATCAAATCTTTTAATAAAATTTGCACCCTCTTTTGGCATAGGAGCAACAAACATTTTATTGTCTATTTTTAAAATTACTTGAGTTGGAAGAACTGATACTTCCTCTATATCTTTTCTCATTTTACTTTTAATTGCGCGAGCGATTGCACAATTTTGTGGATTTGCTTTCTCGCCTTCGAGAATATTTTTATTTGTTATTTTTAATGTTCTTTTCATTCTTTTCTCCATTATTGTTTTTATAAACTACTTCAAATGCTTTGGCTTTTGAATTTAATAGTTTAAAAGCTGCTTCAGATTCTTTTCTTATATCTTCTTCGCTTATAATCCAAAATTTACACCAACCTTCTGGATCTATTGCGCCTTGAATTAATTCGCATCTTGGAGCATTTCCTTCAAGATAATAAAATACGCAATATTCGCATTCAAGATTTTTTTCTTTGAATGGATTTTGAGCTGCGCTTAAATATTGAATTCCATTTGGACCTAATCCACGATCAAAATATCCATATGTCTGTAGATTAGTTATAATCTTAAGATAAAAATCTTTTTGCCTTTCATTAAGTTTTGGGAATATAAGTCCTTCGTTCATTTTATTTCATTTACACCATATTCATAGTTATCAGAATCTTCTGTCACCCATTTAGGGCAGTTCTCAACGCTATAGATCTGACTATTAACTTTTCGTTCAATTAGATTTTGACCTTGTTTTGTAACAAAATTTGGATCATATAATCTCAATCTATTATTAGGTTGGATAGCAAAATTACCATTATCTAGTTGAAGTACATGTCCACATTTATGTTGTCCTGGACTTTCGCTAAATCCAAAGTTGAGTTCATTAAAATCACTATGCGCCCAATCTAATGTAAAAAGATAAGTTCCAAAATATTCTTTACCATTACGAGAAAGGAATTTTAATTTTTTATTTTGAAATACTGAAAATTTAGTAACTGCAATATGATAACTAAAACTATCCCAAAGTTCTAATTCATGAAGATCTTGTTCTGGTATTCCTTCTTTTATACAGAAGGCGCTAATTGGAGCATGCCACCAAATCCCACCATCTTCCATAATAAAATTAAAAAGAGGAACTTGAGATGGTAAAGATGTTACTCCAAAGATTAAAACTGGAAAATATTTATCGTGAGAATCTTGTTGATTTCTTAGATAATTGCCTCTTACGTAGCATTCGATAGGAGGAATATTTGCATTAAGAAAAGGCATTTTTAATTTTTACACTATTTTAAAGTGTAATGTATTTTATATTTATGCCATTAGCAGGAAAACAACATACTTTAATAGGAAGAACAGTAAAAGGTTTAAATATATTTTCTCAATATAAAGGAATATATAACAATTTAATAACTTATAATATAGGAAATATTGTTAGATACCAAAGTAATTTTTACATCAGAATAAATAGCTCGGGTGCTGGAGCTTTACCAATAGATACTAATTATTGGTCAGTATACTCTATTAATTAAAAAAACAATATATTAAAAATACTCTATAGCAAAAATAGCCCTGTGGAATTTTTGACCTTTAAGGATATTCCTTATTATTGAATTTTAATATATTTCAGAAAAGGGGAGGGTATATAAGATTAAGTAATATAACATAAGATATAACTCTTTTATTGTATTATTTAAATAAGGTTTATAAGAGAGATAAGATAAATAAGTAATATATTAAAATAGTATGGAGATTGAAGATAGTACCCCCTGGGCTGTTTTTTAATTTTAAGTTTCTTAATTTTTTCAAAAATGGGGTAGGTATATGCAAAAATAAAAGGGTATAGGTTAATCCATATGCCCTAAGTCGTTGACTATCAATGAAATTTAAATGAAGAAAATCCCTTGCACTATTCCTAATCTATGATAGATTAAGAGCATGAAGAAGAAATTAAGCAAATACGAACAACTGATCGCAAACCTCGACAAAGCGGCTCAAGACCTCAAGAACGCTTCGGCTCACGCTGTGGCAACCCTTGAAGCTCACGCTAATAAGATCGAAGAGATCAACCAGAAGTATAGCGAGGCCAAATAATGAATCCTGTGGAAGTCATCTTCGCCCTTACCATCGGCTGCCTCATTCTTGGCATCATCGCTATGGCTACGGCAAAAAATTAACCCTTGACGAAAATCAAACCAGAAAGCAATATAGACCAAATGAAAAACCAAATCACTATCACAACTCAACCCTTCGGCAACACCACCGCTTTCCTCTTGGAGGGCGATAAGAAGCAGATCGAAAACTTCCACAATGCCATGTATAACTACTCCGCAACCAATGGTGAGTTGCACGATATGGGCAACGGCAAAGCGTTCTACTTCTATGCACAGCCCGAAGCTGTGCTGGAAGCGATGACCAAAGTGGCTCTGTATGCTCTATGCAATAAGATCAAAGCAAAGGGTCTGAAGGGTGGACTTCTCTCCCTTGCAAAGCAGAAAGCACAAGACAAGTTCGATAGCTTTAAGGAAGGACGCTTCCTTCGCACCAGTATCAGCACAGATGTCTTTAACCTTGGAAGCATTACCGCAGAGAAGCCTAGCGACTACTGCGGAGCCATCAGCAGCGGGAGAGACTAATGACCGCAGAGATTCTTGTTATAGCTTTGACGCTACTTGGCGAAGCAAGAGGCGAGGGCTTTGAGGGAATGGCAGGTGTTGCGTCTGTCATTCAGACACGAGCCATCGAGCGAAAGCAAACCCCAACGCAAGTTTGTCTTGCACCAAAGCAGTTCAGCTTTTGGAATGGTGGGGTGAGTGAAGCACAGAAGCAAAAACTCTTAGCGAACCCTCAAGCAAAGAACGCTCTACATCTTGCCAAACTTGTAGCACAAAAGAAAATACCCAATGTTGTGAATGGTGCGAATCACTATCACACTTTCCAAGTATCGCCTAAGTGGTCAAAGGGTGAGCAGGTAGTTGCGACAATTCGCAATCACAAGTTTTATCGTTTGTGAAGTTGTAACTCTTTAAGTATCAACGACTTACGCAAGGGCGCGGGGCGATGCTTGTGTAAACCCTTAATAATCAAAGACTTATAAAACATTTCGATCTTGGGAGAAAACCTGATGGAAGCGAAAAGATCGGAAATGATCTTAGTCTAAAACCTGATGGAATGAATAAAATCTAAATCTCTAAACATTAATGACTTAGAAAAGGAATGACCCTTCTGCTTCTGTAAGTC
>Ga0214923_10001441_pt1 | contig 33768 bp, 33 predicted proteins | sample LL1510_MetaG_FD_177993 | JGI IMG/M metagenome (GOLD analysis project Ga0214923, IMG submission 177993) | Freshwater microbial communities from Lake Lanier, Atlanta, Georgia, United States - LL-1510 | ecosystem: Environmental > Aquatic > Freshwater > Lake | place: USA: Georgia | collected...
TAATGCTATTTTAGTTGGTGGTAGTAATGAAGAAATTAGTGAAACAAGTGCTAGTTATATGAGTAAAATAAATAATCATAATATAACCAATTCATTAACAAGCGATTCATCACTAAAAAGCAATTCTTCGCTAAAAAGCAATTCTTCAAAAACTAGTGTGTTTTTAGTTGGTGGTAATAATGAAGAATTAAGTTCTACAAGTATAGAAGAAGCTAGTGCGTTTGAATCAGAATCTTTTAGTATTTTAAATAGTGAAGAAATTTTAAAAGGCGGTGGTGAAGAAAATTTAAAAGGTGGAAGAGAAGCAACTAATAATACTTTTGTCTCAATAAATCTTGATGAAATAAGAAATAAATTAAAAAAGGATAATTCAAAATCTGATAATTCAAAATCTGATACAGTAAATTATCAATCAAGTTCAACCTTAAATTCTTTAACTGAATTAAAAAATATGTCTAGTCAAGCAAGCGATACAGGTATTTTAAATAAATTATTCAGACAAAGTGGAGGTGGTAATAGTTTCATAAAAAATAATACGAAATCATATAATATTAATTCTAGTTCTACAAGTAGTGTTTGTGAATAATTAAATTCTGTATATATCAAAAAAACTATTAATTTCTCCATCATTTATTTTATATACAAATTTATAAACAGATAATAGCCATAATCCAATTGTTAAAACATATGTAAAACTACTAAAATCTTTAGTATTTTTTTTAAAATCATAAATTGGAGCTATAAATTTATATGAAAAGCAATCTTCTTTATTTGTATCTTGTCCTTCAGTTTTATCTTTTACAAATTTTTCTATAGCAGTTAAACTACAATTGTTATTATTTACATACCAATGTAATAAAATAAATGGTATAAGTATAAGGTGCAATAATAATAAATAATTACTATTTGAAAATGGAGCACATAAAACAAATAATATAACCATAACATGTAAAACTGATATCAATAATAAAATACTTTTATTTATAATTGCCATAATAATATATTTATATATTATAATTATATAAATATAAATTTTTTTAATGGATAACAAGATGAATATAATTGAAGCTTATTTGAAAGAATTCGGTCAAATGATAATTTTATTGATTGGTATGCCAACCTCTAATAAATCTAATATTGCTAAAGAATTAGAGTTAGATATAGAACCAAAGTTTACTCTTATAAATATAAATGATTATTTTGAAAAAAAAATTATTAATATTGAAGCTAAAAATATTAATTTTAAACTTTACGATCATCCCGATAATATTAACTATTCTAAACTATTTGATGATGTTAATAAAAAAAAATCAAAGGGAGTTATTTTATATGGTAACTCTATTGATACCGTTAAAGTTAAAGATTTAAATATTGATTTTTCTTATTTTTTTGATATTAAATCAAATATTCTTAAAAATAATCTTATAAATAAAAAAAAATTACCTTTTGATGATGAAATTAATATTATTTCTAATGTACCAAATAATATTAATATTTCTAATGCTAATATCATTAATAAAAATAAAGAAAACTCACAAAGTATTGATTCTAATTCAAGCGTTAGCGATAATTCAAGCGTTAGTGATAATTCAAGCGTTAGCGATAATTCAAGCGTTAGCGATAATTCAAGCGTTAGCGATAATTCAAGCGTTAGTAATAGTTCAAGCGTTAGTAATAGTTCAAGTGTTAGTAATAGTTCAAGTGTTAGTAATAGTTCAAGCGTTAGCGTTAGCGATAATAATATAAAAAATAATACAGATACTGATAAGATAAATTTAAAATTAGAAATTTATATTAAAGATATTTTAGTACCTATTTATGACAATATAAAGAAAAATATTAAATTTAATAAATTTTATAATATTAAAGAAGATACAAAATTTAATGATATTTATGATAATCTTTTTGATAATTTGATTTATCTTATAAAAAAAAAATTAAATCAACCATTAAATGATAAATCTAAATCTTCTAAAGTACATCTAGATAGTAATTAGATAACTTATTTTGAAATATAATAAAGAAAAGCGTAGAATTAAATTATTACCTTTAATTGATGCTTTACTAGCTACTTTTACAAAACCATATATTTCTTATTTTATCAATTAATTTAGTTTAATAAAAAATTGAATAAATTTATAAATATATAAATAAACATATATCAATATATTTATAATATGAATACTTATCACAATAAAGATATTAAAGATGACCAAATAGATACAATATTTGAAAGTTTATCATCTGAAGAAGAAGAAATAATTTTATCAAATAATAGATTAACAAAGATAGACAAGGTGCCAGATTCAATTATATGTATTAATTTAAACAATAATTATATTGAGGGAGTTAATTTTTTAGTAGGTCGTGAGTGGGATACAGTATTATTATCCAACAATAATTTAGAAATATCAACATTAAAAAATATTAAATGTATTACACTAGATTTGAGTGAAAATAGGATTGAAGAATTAACGATTGAAGATTGTGAGATAGCAAATTTAGACATTTCAAACAATTCAATTAAAAAGATATCATTTATAAACTCAAGAATTAATGATATTGACATAAGTGTTAATAAAATCAAAGAATTAACAAATTATCCTATTGGAATCCAAAATTTAAAATTGTTTAATAATAAAATTAAAAAATTAGAAGAATTACCAGAAACACTAATGATACTTGATGTTTCTGATAATAAATTAGAAGATTTTCCAAAATTACCATTAAGATTAAGAAAACTTGATGCGTGTAAAAATCATATTACTTTTGTTGATATTACAAATATACAACTAACTATTATTTTTCTTGATTTAACTGAAAATCCAATTGAAAATAAAGACAAATTAGTTGATTTGAATATTGAAACTTTATATTTAAATGAAGATGATGATGATGATGATGATGATGATGATGATGATGCTTTTTCAGAGATTGAAATACCAAATAATATTAAACATAGATTTGAACGAGTATCTGAAGAAGAAGATAATGAAGAAGATAATTATGATGATTTTAAATCTTTATTAAAAGATGCGAATGTAGAAACAAAATTAGATCCATTAGTTGCAAGTATGTTTTCAAACTTAAGGGATAAAAATATAAATCCTAAAATTGAATTATACGCAATATCTAAAAGTATTAATATGAATTGGAATATAGTTTTATAAAAATATTATAAAAATATATAATGTTTAAAATTGTTATTTATTTTAAGACTGAATAATAATAAATAATTATTATTATGATTGATAATATGAATATAAATATTTTTATGGGAATATTATTTTTGGGATTTTTTATTAAAATCTATAATTTATATATAAATTTTTATAAAGTATGTAAAAATTTAGATGCAGATGATAGAATTAAATTTTTTAATAATAAATATATAATTGCTATTATATCAAAATTTAATATTGTTAAAAATATTTTTATTTTTTATATCCTAATACCAACTATAAAAATTAATTATTTTATTTTATCATTCTATATTTCTTTAATACATTCGTTATGTGAAATAGAATATGATGATTTTATGGAAAAAAATGGTTTTTCTTTTTCTGATTTTAATCATGATGAAATAGAAAAAATATTAAATAATAATAGTGACGACGAAGATATAATTAATAATAAGGAAATAATTAATAATAATATTAATAGTGAAATAAATAATATTAATGAAAAAAATCAAATATTAGAAAATAAAGAAAAATTAATAGATCAAAAAATAGAATTTTTTATGAAAAATAAAAATAATATTGAAAATTTAAATATAAATAATCTAGAAGATTATGATAAATTACAAAATCTTATTAATAGTAATGATTTTAATTTTGATATGAATACTAATCTAAATGTTAATCTAAATATAGAAGAACTAAAGAAAGATATGAATATTATTAATGAAGGTATAGAAGTTCTTAAAATTGATGATATTGATTTTGGTGAAAATCTTAATACTTTTTTTAATAATTTTAATAATAAAGAAAATAAAATTAAAGTTGATAATACTGAAAATATAGTTGTTATTAAAGCTGGCAAAAAGAAAATAAATAAATAAAAAAAATAAAAAATTTAATAAGATATAATAATATTATTATGTCTGATTTTTTCTTAAAAGACCTAGTTATGTATAATAATAAGGGAGGTAAAATATATGCCTACGTTTGTATATTATTTGATAAAAAATATTTACCAGGAACTCTAGTTCTAACTGAATCTCTTAAAAAGGCGGGATCATTTGCTGAATTAGTTATAATTGTAAATAAAACTACTAATTTTAATGATATATTGATGAGATTTTATGATAGAATAATAGTTATTGATGATAATCTTTTTACAGAAAAAAAATATTACAAATTTTATGCTTATAAATTAACTGAATATGAAAAAATAATTATTATTGATTCTGATGCTGTAATTTTAAGATATCCTGATTATATTTTTAGTTTAAAACCACCCGCATTATGTTTAAAGAATAATAAACCATATTCAGGATTAATATTAATAAAACCGGATATAAATGAATTTGATAAAATAGTTAAAGAATTAAAAAATACTACTTTTACATATAAAGAATTAAAAAATACTACTTTTACATATAAAGAATATATTGAAAAAAAATATAAAGATTTTACAAAAATTGATAAAAGATTTATAGGTTTTGATATTGAAGATAAAAACTGGACTAAAATATTTGGTCTTCAATTTGTAAATGAAAAACCATTTTTTTATGAAAGTAAATTAAATATAAATGAAAGAATTATACTACCTAATTATAAATTATGGTTCTATTATTATAGAAAATTAATTAATAAAAATTATGATTTGTATGAAAATAAAGAGTTAATAGAGGTTAATGAATTAAAAGAAGTAAATGAATTATCAAATTATTATATAAGAGATTTATCAAGACAAGTTTATGATATTAATAAAACATTAAATAATTATTTATATGAAAGTAAAAAGTTTAATGTATTTTTTAATACTACTTTAATTAATAAGAATTACGAATTTTATCATATTAATGATAATATTGATTATTACTATGATTGTACGAATATTAAAAATAAAATTGTTGATATTAAACAAAATTTAGATAAATATTCATTTCAAAATTATAATATTTCATTAATTTTACTTATTAATAAAGATAATTTTACTATTGACAATTATAAAAAAAATATTATTCATGAATATAAATTAAAAATAGATGGTTTTACATTAAAAAATATATTATTTAATACAAATAATAAATATGTTTATAAAGAACGAAAAATGATTTTAAATAAACAATATAATGATGATGAAATTATAAATATAAATTTAATTTACTATAAAACTATTTTTGAATCTGAATTAAAAAGTGATAATAAACATATCTTAATATTTTCAGATACTTTTGTAAAATTAAAATTATTATCATTATTAAAAAATAATAATTCACTTCTTCTATTAAAAAAAAGAGTTATTAACTTTTTAAATTTTGAATCAAATAGGCTTAATAATATAATTTATCAATCTTTGTATAAATGGATATATAATAATTATTCACTTGATGAACTTGATAATATTCTTGTTATAGATGTAATTAAAGAAAAAGAAGATATTAAAAAGATTATAATTGTTGATAATAATAATAAAAATAATAAGTTAAATTTAGAATTACAAGAAAAAAAACTTTTCTTTATGGAATTATTATTTAATAATATAGAACAATATTATGAAATTATGTATAATAGTAAAAAATACTTTATGATTAATGGTATTAAATATTCTACCGTAATTTATAATAATATATTTGATAAATATAGTAATGAATTTTAATATTTTATTTGCTTGGTTTTTCTTATTTAATCTATTATTCCTTAATAGCAATGCTAAATTTGATAATTGTAATATTCTAAGTATGAGTGGTGGAGGCTCGTTTGGTGCGGTTGAAGTAGGCATTCTTGAAAGAATAAATACAAATTTTGATTTAATAAGTGGTGTGTCTGTTGGTGCTTTAAACGCTTGTTTCTTATCTTACTTTAATAAAAATGATTTTAATGTAGGTTTAGAAAAACTAAAAAATATTTATTTAAATTTAAAAAATGATGATATTTACAAACCGAATTGGCATTTTAGTTATCATAATTTAAACAAAGTTGGTTTTTTTGATACCTCTCCTTTACAAGATACACTTAAAAATATAATTTATAGCTTCCATAATAAAAATATAATACCCTCAATTATTGGTTCAACAAATCTTAATAATAGTAATTTTGATATATTTTATTTAAATAATTATACAAATGAAGAACAAATTGAATTATTACTTACTTCTAGTGCTATTCCACTAGCTTTCCCTCCTAGGATGTGGAATAATAGTCTTTATATTGACGGTGGTGTTATTTCTAATTCTATTTTGAAAGAATTAGATAATTTTATTGATTGTGATTTTTATAATATAACTTATATAACAACATCTGATAAACTTGCTGTTAATAATGATATAATTAATTTTGGAATATTTTTAAAAAGAATTACTGAAGTTATATATTTTAATTTTAATAATGAATTGTATCAATTTGATAATGTAAAGTGTCTAAAACCTAAAGGAGTAATTAATTATTGTTACCCAAATAGTGATAAATTAAATAAATATTCAATCTTAGATTTTACTAAAAGTAACGAATTAATTGATATAGGTAAAAATCATTATAACTGTGTAAAAATTAATTATTGTTAAATATAAAAATTGATTAAATATTAATATATTTATAGTATATTATGATAGATTTTGTTTATATTATATTATGATAGATTTTGTTTATATTATAAATAGCAACTTTTATACAAAATACATAAAAAATAAAAATGGTAAATATTTACCATTTTTTGATACAAATATTAAAGAAGAATTAATAAAAAAAAATATTTTAATTTATACTAAATCATTCGGGTTTAACGGTATTATCAATATGTTAAAAATAATAGATATAAACCATCCTAATTATAATACACTAATTGCTGATTATTGTTTAGGCTCAAGTAATAATTTGTATTTTTTTGAAATCAATAACTTATATCTTTTTAATAAATCTTATAAATACAAAGACTATTTTAATTATTGTAAAAATAATAAATCAAAATATATTAATTTTAGTATTTATGATGATCTTATCATTACTAAAAATAGTTCTAATTTTTTTGACGATTTTATGCAGAAAATTAATATAACTGATACTGAAACTGAAACAGAAATAGAATCAGTAACACAAACAGAAATAGAATCAGTAACACCAACAGAAAAAAAAGAAAATGTTAAAATATCATTTAGGATACCTATTTTATGGATACCATGTTTAGAATTATTAGATATTCTTGAACGAAAAAGAATTAGTAAGAAAATATTCAAATATCATTATAGTAATTGTGCTTCTTGTCAATGTAATAATAATAATAATAATTTTCAATTTACTTTTGATCTAAAACATAAAATTAATCTTATTAATCATTTTAGTATTATTAATTATTATAATTATTATAATGATCCTAAAAATAATTTAGATTATTCAACTTCAGATGATGAAAAATCAAATACTAATTCAGATACTGATTCTGCTTCAAATTCAGAATCAGAATCTAGTTTAGAAACAGAACTTACAAATGATTTAGATAAATATGAATATGATTCTGAAAACAATATTATGTATAACGATGAAGAAAGTAAAGAAGTAGATAAATTAATAGAAAAAATAGTTAGATGTTATACAACGTGTATAAATTATGAAGAGGAAGTAGAAAATATAAAATTAATTGGTTTAGAAAACGGTATGTATAACATATTATATTATAATAACATAAATGAGATACATTTGTATAATAATTCGTTGTTTATTATAACATAAATGAGATTCATTTGATAATAATTCATTGTTTATTATTAAATAAATAATTTATATTATAATTATAATTATATGTGTGGTATTTTTGGTTGTTTAGTAAAAATAAATCCAAATTTGGTGGATATTAAAATAGTTAAAATTATTTATGATGCTCTTAGTTTATTAAAAAACAGAGGTTATGATTCATGTGGTATTTATTTAAGAGATATAGAAAATAATAACATAACATTAAAATATGGTGTTGATGGTGAAATAATTAAGACTAGTGACATTAAAGACATATTTAAATTATTAGAAATGAATATAGAAAAATATAATAATAATATTTATAATTACAATATTGGTATAGGACATACTAGATGGGCTACACATGGAGGAAAAACTGATGAAAATTCACATCCACACACAAGTAATGCCAAAAAATTTACTCTAGTACATAATGGTATAATTTCAAATTGTGAAGAGATTAAGAAAAAATATTTAAGTGATTATAATTTTATTAGTAAAACTGATACTGAAGTTATTGTTAATTTAATTGAATTTTTATATGTTTCTAAATCAACTGAATCTACTCATGAACCAACCTCAGTTATTTTAGAGATTTTAAAAGAAATTACTGAAATAATGGAAGGAACTTGGGCTTGTATAATATCTGCAGTAGATGAACCTAATAAATTATTCTTTATCAAAAATGAAAATCCTTTATTAATAGGACAGAATGATAATCTAGTAATATTTACATCTGAACCAACAGGATTTATGAATATGATTGATAATTATATATTACTAAGAGAAAAAACATATGGTTATATTGATGAAACTGGTTATAAAGAAATACATGGTGAATACAAAGATTTACCACTTTTAAAATTAAATGATAATGATATAATATTATCAGATAATTATTCATATTGGATGCGAAAAGAAATTGACGACCAAACAAAGTTATCCGTTTTAATTGATCCTATTACAAATCATACAAGATACAATAATAACAATATTCTTTTTAACTTTAATTATATTAAAAAATGTAAATATTTATATATTATCGCATGTGGAAGTTCTTATTATGCTGGATTAATAGCATCTAATTATTTTAGATATACAAAAGCATTTGAACTAGTTAATGTTTTTGACGGTGGAGAATTTACACAAGCTCATTTAGAAGCTATAAATAATCCAGAACAAGATTTATTGATTGTGTTAATATCACAATCAGGTGAAACAAGAGATTTAAATATAGCAACTAATATTTGTAGAGATTATTCATCAAATAGGAAAAAAAAACTAGATATTGTAGATGATAATTATGAATATGAAATTAAAATTTTAGGTATTATTAATGTAATTGGTTCTCTTATATCAAGAAGAACTATAGATAATATTTATACTAATTGTGGTAGAGAAAATGCGGTTGCTTCTACAAAATCATGTACTTCTCAAATTATGGCTTGTTTATTGCTAGCTATTTACAAAGCAGAATTAAATAATAATCTTGATTATGAATTAAAAAATAAATTTCTTAATGATTTAAAAAATTTAGAGAGTGATATAGCGCTAGTTTTATCATTAGAAGATAAAATTAAAAATATAGCCTCTTGTATAATTAATGATGGTTCAAAAAGTATTTTCTTATTAGGTAAAGATGAATTATATGGTAGTGCGCTTGAAGGAGCTCTTAAAATTAAAGAAATAGCATATATACATGCTGAAGGATTTTATATAACTTCGTTAAAGCACGGCCCTTATGCTATGTTAGAAAAAAATACACCTGTTTTTATACTATATAAAAAAAGAGATCATGTTGTAAAAAGTATTATTCAAGAACTAATAACAAGAGAAGCAAAAGTTATAGAAATTAGCGAATATGCTGAAGATAATGAATATTCTATCAAATTACCAGCAAATAAAACAATGACAGGATTGTTATCAGTTATTGTTCTGCAATTATTATCATATAATTTAAGTATATTAAAAGGTATAAATCCAGATAGACCAAGAAATTTAGCAAAAGTTGTTACTGTTGATTAAATATATAAATAAAATTTCTGGAAGCATCCTATTCTCTTTATTGAGATGCAAAGGTATACGCGCGTTCAAGCGCTTGAAGTAGTTGCATCAAGCTATGTCTCTTGAGTACAAGCTCGTCCTTCTCCGCAAGCAAGAACTGTCTGTTTGGGGGATGCTTTCCATGTTCCAGTTCCTTTTCAAAGCGTACAATGCTGCTATTTAGCAGATGCAGCTCCAGGTGGGCGTTCTCGATGTTCCATCGGAGCCATCTCGGAGGCCAAGACCCGACATTGGGAGATGCACGCGGCATCCTCAATTGGAACCTCGCGGGTTCCCTGCCTTCTTCTCCTCCTCTTCCTCTTTGTCCTCTTCCTCGTCCTCTTCGTCCTTGTCCTCTTCGTCCTTGTCCTCTACCAGATAGGTAGGCATAACACGCCAAGATGAACGTAATCACCACGATCGACTCATAGAAAGAAACGGGTAACATCATGACATTAATCAGTACAAATAATATAAAAATTCAATTTTTAATAGTTATATACAAATATAGCACACTTTTTATCAGCTTATTAACAGCTTCTAATATTTATTGAAGGCTGAATTTTTGGAGATTTTCAGTTCTGATCCTGATATATAATACCGATGAACGGTATCATTTTGTGGTCTTTGAGGTTTCGGTGTAATTAACAGCATCAGGTAACTATATAAATAATATATAAATTCAATTTTTTTAATAATAAATAAAATAGTATACAGCCTAAGTTACAGAGGCTATATTAGCTCAATCAGCCTTTCACTAAAAGAGGCATCAAGAACGGTGACTAGATGCACAGTTCTTCCTCTAGAAAATGCCTTGCTGGCACGGATGTCGTGCTCTTCCAATAGTTGGGCCAGCGTCTGATTCCCACGATCATATGAATATGCTCGCGCTTGACGACTAGGTGCTTTGATGATAATCAGCATTTTCAAGCAATCTTCAATTAAAACTATTTAAAATATTACAAATTTCAATTTTTATAATTATAAAAAATATATAGCCATTTGAACTCCTTTTTGTATATAGCTAGATTTAGAATAGACTTTAACAAGATCTGAATGGCAATCAAGAATTACTTTATAGCAATTATTAGTAACAGCATAATTTTTTAGATGATTTAGAATATTATGCACTATACCTTTACCTCTAAAATTAGCATCAACAACAATATCTTCTATATGTCCTACATTCATAAAATTATGGATTATTTTAGGTTCTAAAAAACAAGTTCCAGAAGATACAATAATAAAGTCATCCGAAGAGGGCATATTCAAACAAGCAACATAAATAATACCATAATTATTAATTTGGTTTAAATTTAACATAAATTTATCTAGATCATATTTAACTGTATCAGATAACTGTTTAATTAGTTTATAATAAGACATAATAATTTTTTCTTTATAGGATGGATATTCTATCAATAAATCAAGTAGGGATAAATAAACAATTTCATTATTCTCCATATTTTTGTTTTGTATATAATAATATAATGAAAAAATTGATTTATACAATAAATATTATAGTTTTATATAAAATATATATATAAAAATGAGCTATTCAACAGACGAAGATGAGCTTAATTTAGAAATTAATAAAAAAATTCCTCTTAAAAAGAAAATTAAACCAGTTAAATTGTTTGCTGATGATGACGATGAAGATAATATTAATATTATTAATAATAACAATAATAATAACAATAATAACAATAATAACAATAATAAAAACATTATTAATAATAACAACATTATTAATGATAACATTAAAAACAATAATAAAGTTGAGGAACCAGCATCAGAAATAGATAAATTTATTGGATTATACGAAGATGATATTAAATACAAGAATAGACAAAAAGCGAGTTTATGGAAATTTTGTGATTATTGTGAAAAACGGCATGGTATAGAATATTTTTATGAAAAGAGTAATTATTGTGTATTATGTTGGAGTTGGTTAAATGCTTCTGAATTAGATTTAGAAACAGGTGAATATGTAGGGAGTTTTGATTATAAGATAGTAAAAGACATGTTAGTAAAAACATATCCATTATTTGTAAAAAGCAATCATAGTAATCCAAATTCAATTTATCACAAGATTAATGCGTATAAAGAAGCAGGAATACTTCATGAGAGTTTTAGAAAACTACTTGGATTTGAAATTGAAAAACCAAAAATTCAGGAATTTATAATTAATTTGAATGAAAGAAAATTAAATATAAATTATGAGAAAACTGTTTTGCATATATAAAAAGATACGAATCATTATTTAACTATATTTTATCATGAAAATACCATAACTGCAATCGTAAGTATCACATACTTTAAATCCATAACGCATCCAAAAATCCTTTGTTTTGGTAGTTTCATCATTTACCGCAACCAACGAAACAATAGGATTATCATGTAAAATTTTACGAATAATTTCATCTCCTACACCTGCCCCGCTACATTCCGGTAGAATAACGATGTCGTGAATAAACCAGCAATTTTCTTCTATTTTACTAAGTGGAGTGTTAAGTGCAGGGGGAGGATAAAGTATATTCCAGGGATGTGATATGACATATCCTTTAATATTATTATTTACTGAATATACGTAGCATCCTTGTGGTGCTGTGAGAAATTTATTTTTGTATATAGCAAAAGTCTCACCATATTCAGCCCATTCGTTAATTGCTATATTGTAGACTGATGGAAGATCATCTAAAGACATTTGTCTCCACATTTAGGTAACTACTACTGATAATATATGATAATATAAAAATATTTACACTGCTGGATAGGCAGCTACTGTGATGAAGATTAAAAATTTTAGAAAACTACTCGGTTTTGAAGTAGAATAACCAAAAATTCAGGAATTTATAATTAATTTGAATGAAAGAAAATTAATTATTAATTATGAAAAAACGATATTATATATAATTTTTATTTATAAATTATTAAATAGTTTTTATAATAAATTTACTGTACGGTTAATAAATTATCTAAATTTCTGTTAGTGTTATTATTTTGAAGAGAATTATTGTAGATAAAATCGTCTAAAGTAGGTGTATCATTGTTTTCAGAAGGATTTACATTCTTCTTAACAGAAACTACAGTGTATCTGGTGCTGTAATATAAGATTTTATCATTGGTTAAAGCATAAAGAGGATCGAATGTTTTGTAAACGTAAAAAGTAGGTTTTTGTTGTTGAACTTGCCCTGACATATTAATTATATTATTTAAAAAGAAAAAAATATTTATTATTTTTAATTAATAGGCTTATATTATAAATCATCATTTTCTATAATTATATCAAGTTCTATGATAGTGTCAAGTTTTTTATTTATTTTAATATTTTTATTCAAATCAAATTTTAGATCATGAATAATTAAATTTAAATCTATAACATTTTTTAATAGAATATTTTTATTATCATCATTGTATAAATAATTATTTACAAAAATATTATAAAGTGATTTAAATTCAGGATCATTATTTACTTTAATAAATAATTTATTTTTAAGTTTATCATATTTTTTTTTATATTTTATATATTTTGATTCATAATTTGTCATTATAATAAAATAATATTAATATAAAAATATTTTCTTCTAAAATAAATATATTATATATATATATTAATTATATATGAGTATTTCAAATCCAAACGTACCGTTTAATGCTTCAATGTCAGGGTCTATACAAGGAATAAATACCAATTCAATAATTTCAGGAACTACATCTGTAACCTCATCATCTAGTAATTCACCTACTGATTGTAATATATTTCCTGTTGGAATTACTATAGATCCATCAAATTATATGTATGACGGACAGACTGTATTAATGGTAAATAGCACACTTAATCAAAATATTAATACAGCACAGGCTAAATATTACGATCCTACTACATCAACTACATCAGATTGGAATTTTGATATGCAAAGTAATAATATAGTAAATGGTGTATATAGTTATTCTTCATTATTAGATACTGAAGTTGATTTATATACTAATTTATTGCCTACTAACACTACACCACCAACTGGAAAATATTCACTTGATATAACAAATGGAACAAAACAACAAGCATTATTTTTTAGTTTAACATCTCAACCGTATACAAATACTTCTCCATCTCCACCAACACCAAATACACCAACAATTACTAATATTGCTCCAAGTTATGGCAATAATAACAGTGATAATTTCTTATTTACTTCAAATTATTATATTCAACAAAAGAGTGAAATATTAATAATTCAATTAATTTTTACTGTATCTAATACTGGTTCAACTAATGTAAATTCTTCTCAAACTAATTATTCTTATCCAACTCTTAGTGTTATTATTAAAAATAAAGTTATTACTAAAGATGTTATTGCGAGTATGTCTTCTAATTCAAGTTTTAATAATTCTAAAATTAAAACCTATACTGCTGGTGCAATTCCTCTTCAATACTTAAGTAATGGAGCAACATTTTCACCTACAACTTTTAGTTATTATTTATTTAATAATGTTCCAGTTGTTATTGCACCAGGCTACAATAAAGTATATGCTACAATGCCAATAATTTATGTTCCCCCTTATGCAAGTTCAAATATTTATTACGGCCAAAGCTTAAAAGGTTCTACAAGTGGTTCTCCAACAACTACTGGTGGATTTTATATTGATGCATCTGGAACAATGCGAGTTGATACTACATTAACTGGCATAGCTCAATTATCAGATTTATCTGATGTAAATAAAACCAATTTCGGACATTTTGTTGTTGGTGTTTCATATTCTAGTGATTATCAAAAATATTCACCATATACTTCTATTCAAGCAGAAGTTCAACTTAAAAATATTTGGAGATCACCAATTTCAATTTACAACAGTTATGCATCGTATTCTGTAATAGATATGGCAACTAGACAAGTTGTAGTTTTATTTGGTAAAAGTATTAATGGTGGTACTTTCTTAGTAACTAATACTGGTACACCAATAAGTTTAGTAGACAGTTATGCTGTAACATCCTTAAGAAATTTTATGTCTATAATGAGAGCTGTATTAAATGAATTTGATAATAGTACATCATTAGTTGATTATTTTATTAATCCAAATGTAATTAATCAGGTTAATAATTTAGGAAATTACAATATACAGCCATTAATTCCACAACCATTATTAGAAGGTTCTATAACAAATCCTACTTTTACTAACGGATGTCCTGCTATGTACTACTTATTTTTAAGTAGTAAAAATACAGTTAATTTAAGCATTGACCCTTCAGAACAAATTGTATTTAGTGGTACTATAAATAATCCATATTTAGGAATTGCTAATAGTGTATTATGTGCTGGAGGAAATTGTAAATATGGTAATGCAACATTTAATACATTAGCTACAGTTAATAATCAAGTATTTGGAAATGCTATATATGCTGGAATGCAATTAGTAAATAACGTACCTTATAGTGTATTATTAATTTTACCAGAAGCAATGTTTAATTATCCTGCCAATGTTGGAACCAATAGTTTAAATATTTTTTCAACAAATACATCTATATATTATTTAGCAACTTCTGCATCATCGTCAACACAATTTACTACATCTACTACTATTGTTAGCAATAAAACTTCAAATCCAACATTCATTGTTGTTCCTAATCAAGGTATTTCTAAATTAGTAATAAGTGTTAGTAATAATAATCTGGTTGTTTAGATAAAATTATATAATTTATAATATTTAGTTAAAATTTAATAATTTCTAATAGTTCTTTAATTGAATAATTATCATTATTTCTAATATCATTTGGTATTATAGATTTTAATTTATTTATAAAAATTTTATGGTTTATTGATAATAGTGTATTAAATTTTATTATTTGTTTCAAGGTTATATGTAAAACTGTGTTTCCTAAATTGTCTATAGCAGAAAAATCTATATTTTTGTTTTCTAATAATATTATTATTTTATTTATATCATCATCTTTTATTCCAAAATATAATCTATGGACTGCTGTTTGACCGTATTTATCTTTAATATTTGTATCAGCTCCGTTATCTAATAATATTTTTATAATTTCATAATTACAAAGAAATATTGCTATATGTAGAGGAGTATCACCATCTTTATCTTGAATATTTATATTATTTTTATTATTTTTTAATGCATTAATCAAATCTTTTTTTTGATTATTAACAACTAATGTAAATAATATTGGATTAAATACAGATAATTTGTTATTAATAATATTTGTTGGATTTTCATAATAATTATCACAAGTCATATTTATAAATTTAGAATTAGTATTCATGATTATTTTTATCTAAAGTTATAACATAAAATATTTATTTATGTAGGGGGTAATACCAAAAAATTGATTATTAATATATATAATAAAAATTATATATATAAAACACATGAATATCGGACAATCAAAATCTATTTTAGATAAGAAGGACAATACAAACAATACAAATAATGAATTAATTAAAAAAAATGACTCTATGCGAAAAGCCATTAATTGGTGGGCTTCACAAAATTTTACTTGTCAAGAGATGTTAGATAAATGGTATTTAAAATGGGATGATCCTAGATACTTTTCAATAAACCATAGAAACATAATATATTATCTATCTAGATATTCTAGACATGATATGTTAGATATACTTATAACTAGAGATCCTAAACTAAATATAAAAGTATCATATGATGGTGATTTATTACCACTAAATGCAGCTGTTTGGACTAAAAAAAAAGAATATGTAGAAATAATTAAAACTATAAATATTCTATTAACTAAATATAAATTACCAATATTTGCTACAGCAAATGATACAGATTTTCGCAATGAAACTATTTTTGAAGCATTATTTTCACCTCATAATCCTATTTTACCTGATGTTAGAGAACAAATATGGAGATGGTTGTTAAGTCTTTCTGAAGAATTTTTTCCTTTTCAAGAATTTTTAAATAAAATTACTGAAAAAACATTTGAAAAATTGCAACCTAAATTAATTTTTATGTTGCATAGAAACTATTTTATAAATTCTAATAGAGAAGACTTATATAAAAATATCAGACAACTCTTCTATCAATTAATGAGTATAAAATTACCTAAAATAGAATATAACAATTTTATTAACATTATAATTAGATTATTTTTCTCTTCAGAATCAGAAACAGTTCCTTCTTTACAATTATATTTACCTGTTAATTTAAATGAAAGTAGAGATTTTATTATTAAAACAATAATTGATAATGCTGATGTACTAATTATGCAAGAATTTGAAGATTCTTTTAAAAAAGATAATTCTCTTGTTGAAAATGATTATACGGCACTATCTTATCGTATACTATTTGCTGTTCTTGGTGATTGTTATAAAATAGGAATTATGAAAGATTATATTATAACTTATTTATCATCTAAAATTAATTCTAAAAATGAATTTGTAAAATCATGGATAAATAGAGCTATAGTTCATTTCTTAATTCAATCTGATTTTAATTTTAAAATAAATAAACCAATAGAGAAAAATTTGATTTCAAACAGTATTAAAAAATGTTTAATTGGTAAATCTACTAAAGATAAAATTGAATTATGCACTGCTTTTAAAATTTTACTTAAACTAAAAACAATACCGACAGAAGTTGATATTATTACATTTTTAGATAATTTAGAAAACATTTCTAATAATACAAAAAATAATTCTACAACTGAAGAAAATGAAGAAAATAATATAATAAAGATAAACGAGGATACAATTATTATAAAAAATATTACCACTAGAATTAATAAATTACATAAGAATGATTTTGAAAATTATAAAGATGATTATAAAGAAATTCTTAAAAAATCAACTATAACCGAAAGAGAAAAATGTATAGGAATTCTAACTGGATTGTATGATATTAATTTAAAAACTTGTACTTTGATTAAAGAATTTATATTATTTTTAGAACAAAATATTAATTCATTTAAAATATTATTTAAAAATATTGTAGATGAAAAAAAAGACGAAATTAATGATATTAAAATTGATAATCCTCATATTGTTGAAATTATTAAATTATTTGTTTAATACCAAAAAGGTTTTTTTATAAAAAATAAAATTAAAATTATATCTTTATTATTATCATTATATATATTATAAGTGTTTGTTATATAAATATTTTCATCAATATCTATCATAGTATATTCATTCTTTTTATTATATTTATTATTTTTATTATATTTATTATTTTCATTATTTTCATTATTTTTATTATTTTTATTATTTTCATTATTTTCATTATTTTCATTATTTTCATTATTTTCATTATTCTCATTATTTTCATTATTTTCATTATTTTCATTATTTTCATTATTAATAACTATATATAAATTTTTGTAGTCATCATCAAGGGTATAAATATTCATTAACATTTCATAATCATCTTTATATTTATCATTTTTTATCAAATATTTAATATCAAAAATAGTTTTAGGTTGTATTTTTATACAATATGAATAAACAATATTTGGAAGTAAGTAATTACATGTATTAATATCATTAGTAATATTAATAAAATCTCCATCTATTGTTTTTTTATATTTTAATAATTTTTTACGAAAGATACTTATATTTTTGTAATAATTAAATCTTATTGAATTATATTTTATTTTATGTACTTTATTTTCACCTCCATAAAATATTATTAATATTACTAAAATTAAAAATATTAGTATATTGTAAATCATAATTATAGTTATTATATAAAATAATTTTTATTTATAATTTTCTAAAATTGTAATATTTTCTTTTACTACTTCACATGTAGAATTATTTATTATATTTATTGATACAAATAAAAATATTATAATTAATATGTATTGTACTAAATAATTATTTTTTATAAATTCCATTATATTATTAATTATGAAAAATATTTATATTAAACCCTAATTTAATTATTAACTAAATAATTAACTAAATAATTAACTAAATAATTAACTATTTCTATTTAGTATATCATATTGTGAATAATATGGAGCAAACATACTTGATATATATGGTGAATTAAATGAATAATATCTTCTATATGGTGAATAAATTGGAAATAATATAGGTTGTTGTAAGTATGGATTTATTATAGGTTGTTGTGTGTATGGGTTTATTATAGGTTGTTGTACGTATGGATTTACATATCCTCTATTATAAATATTATGAAAATCTTCTTTATTAAAACAATTATTACATATTATCAAAACGATAGTAAAAAGTATTACTAATATAAATATATCCATATAATTATATCATACATAAAAAACTATTTTATAATAATTTATTTAGTTTAACTTGGATGCGATACAACCAATTTAATTATTTATTAAATTATTAAGACATTTATTTAGATTATCTTCGTTTATTTTTATTTCTTCATTTAATTGTTCTAATTTATATTCTGTTTCTCTAAATAAAATATTATCTTTATCAATAATCTTTTTTAATTTATTTTCTAAATAATTCTTATTATCATAAAAATTTTCAAGTCTATTTTGAATACTATCAAAGTCATTTGTTTTATATATGTGTAATTTCTTTTCTTCCATTTTCTTTTTTTTAATATTTTCTATTTTACAAATTTTTTCTAAATTATCATTTTTTTTTATTTCTTTACTTCCATCGTTTAATATACGAATATTATTAATCTTATTTTTAATAACATTACCAATATTTTCTTCGATAGTATTCTTACAAAAAATTATATTTTGTACTACATCTGTTTTACCAGTTGCTCTATGAATTCTGCCTAATACTTGTAATAAATCTTGTGCCGACCACGTTGGAGATATTAATGAAACTCTTGGATAATTTCCTATTGTATCATGTAGTGAAATTCCTGAACCTCCGCTTTGTATATTACATATAATTATTCTTGATTTATCACTGCAAAATTCTTCAATATTTTTAGATCTTTCTTCTAAAGTCTGATTACCATATATAATACATTTTGTTTTTAGTTTTTTAGATAATTCTGTAATTGTATTCGTAAAATTAACAAATATTGCTACATTTTTTCCTTCTTTTAAATAATTAAAAGTTAATTTAACTATTGTATCTATTTTGAAATTTTCTATTTTTTGTCTAATTTTTTGTATATTTCCTAAATTTTTTTTGTCTGTTTGCGAGTGTGATTGCGATAGTTCCATCATCTTGTTTATTAGTCCATATTCTCTTTCTATCTCAAAATAATTTTCCATATATATTCCATCAAAGTTAATTTTATTATCTTTAAACATATTTTCTAAATCATCTATCCTCATTCTACTAGCATATTTTGGATATAATACATTATGAACTCCTAATAATGGATGTTTTGATTTTTTATTACTATTTATTACATTGTCTAACCAAAATAATCCATCATTAAACGATGTATATAATTTTAATACATAACCTAAAATCATAAAATATAATGGCTTGTCTGCTATAGTTGCTGATAATAAAATTATATTTACTCCGCAATCTGATAAATTTGTTAATATTTTTGCATTTATTGTATCCTTGTTTTTACATTTATGAGCTTCATCGTATATAAATAAATATGCCATTTTGTCAATATTAGTAAAATTCCATTTATAAGTAATTTCATCATTATTGTTATTATTTATTTTTTCTTGTTTAATAAAATTATGTTTTAATAATTGATTATAAGTTGTTAATATAAATTCATTATCATTATAATCAAAATAATGTAATACTTTTAACCATGTTGAAACAACAGATTTAGGACATATAATAAATGGTATTAAATTAAGTTTTTTACATAGATATATTGTTGTATAGGTTTTACCAGTTCCAGTATCTGAAGCATCTAATGCTCTTTTATGTAAAATTAAAGTATTATGTAAGCTATTTACATGTTGTATCTGATATGGTAATAATTTATCTTCCATTTATATATTATAGTTTCTTTTTTTTATATAAATAACAAAATTAATATAAGAGTTTATATAATTAATATATTATAAAAATGACGTTTAATTCTCATACTTATGGAACTCCAATATCAAACTTACCGCCGCAAATAGATATTAAAGGTAAAATGAATTTTTCTACTCTTGGTTTATTTTTAACTATAATATTAATACCAATTTTAACTTTTAATCTTGTAATATACTCAAATTTATATCTTTCAACTTATTTACCTTTTTTTACATATATACCGTTCTTTACTTATTTTAGTTCACCAAGTTGGTGGTTCTTATTTCCTTTAACTCTACTAACAATTCTACCATCTTTTGCTTTATATATGTATGTAAGTTCACTATGGTTTAATCCTTTCAATAAAGGTGATCCTCATAAATATTGGACTTTTAATGATGAATCGCTTTCAAAAAAATACAAAGGAAAATGTATTCCAATTGAAACTCTTCATGAACTTTATTTTCAAGGAAAAATGGAACCTAAAGAAGATTTATTAACTACATTACATCACAGACACGAATATGCTTGTGCTACATTTGGATGGAGACATGTTAAATTTTTTGTATGTCAATGGATTCCTGAATTACTAGTTCATAGCAAAAAACAAGATGAAGACCAAGTAAGAGATCATTATGATAGAGGAGATGATTTTTATAATTCATTTTTACATGACATTATGGTTTATACATCAGGAATTGTTTCAAACGATGATGATAATGAAGATATTACTAAAATTCAAGAAAGAAAGTTAGATTTAATTTGTGATAAAATTTTATTAGAGAAAGGAGATAGATTATTAGATATTGGTTGTGGATGGGGAACATTATCCGTCCATGCAGCAAAAAGAGGAGCTAAAGCAACTGGTGTAACCCTAAGTAAAAATCAAATAGTATGGGGTATGAATCGTGCGAGAGAGGCAAATGTAGAAGATAATGTAGTAATTAAATGTATTGATTATCGTGATATTCCAGAAAGTAAATTTGATAAGATTACGTGTGTTGAAATGGCAGAACACGTTGGTGTTAGATTATTTGGTAATTTTATGGATCAAGTTTATAATCTATTAGAGGATGATGGAATTTTTTTCTTACAAATTGCCGGATTAAGACAAAGCTGGCAGTTTGAAGATTTACTCTGGGGATTATTTATGGCAAAATATGTTTTTCCCGGTGCAGATGCTTCCTGTCCTTTATGGTGGGTAGTTAATAAGTTAGAAGACCATGGTTTTGAAGTTCAAAGTGTAGATAATATTGGCATTCATTACTCTCATACTATTAAACTATGGTATAATTATTGGAAGAAAAATGAAAATAAGATGACTGATAAATATTCACAAAAATGGTACAGAATCTGGTTATGGTTTTTGAGTTGGAGTTCTATTATCGCTTCTCAAGGTTCAGCAACTTGTTATCAAATTGTTTCTCATAAAAATCTAAATAAATTTAATAGAAAAAGATTTCTTACTAGAAACTTGTAAATTGTAAATGTAAAAATTGATATATTATAAATATATATGTATTTTATATATATATATGGATGATTTAAAACATAGAAAAATAATAAAGAAAAAGAATATAATTATTGTTGATGTTAAAGAAAATAATGAAAAAAATGAAAATAATGAAATAAAAGAAGTTAATGAAAATAAAGAAGTTAATGAAATAAAAGAAGTTAATGAAAAAAAAGATGATAATGAATTATTAAAATTAGTAAATGAAGCATTAGAAAAATATAAATTAAAAAAACTGGCTGAATTATTAAATATTGCACCTGGAACAATAACTAGATGGAAAGAATTAAAAGATGTTCCAAAAAATTATGAATTTGATTTATTAAAAATATTATCAAAAAAAATAGATTATTCTAAATACGATAGTAAAATTAAAGATCAATTTTTTACACCAGTAGAAACAGCTAAAAAATGTTATGATATATTTGTAAAAATTCTTAAAGATAATGGTGATAAAGAAAAAAATTATATTTATATTGAACCATCTGCTGGAGACGGTAGTTTTTTAAAATCATTACCTAAAAATAAATTTTTAGCATTTGATATTGAACCAAAACATGAAAAAATAATAGAACAAGATTACTTGGATTGGTATCCTCCAAAGCAAAAAAATGATAAAAATAAATATAAAAATAAATATATAGTTATTGGTAATCCTCCATTTGGTTTAAGGGGTCATTTAGCATTAAAATTTATAAATCATTCTTATGATTTTGCGGATTATGTAGTATTTATTTTACCACAATTATTTGAAAGTGATGGTAAAGGTGTTCCTAGAAAAAGAGTTGAAGGATATAATCTAATTTATTCACAAAAAATAGAAAGTAAATTTTATGAACCAAGTAAAAAAGAGATAGATATACAAACTATTTTTCAAGTATGGTCTAAATATCATACTAATCCAAAATATCAATTAACTGAAATTAATAATAATAATTTAAAAGTTTATTCTTTATCAGATGGTGGAACTCCTTCTTCAACAAGAAATAAAAAAATGTTAGATAAATGTGATATATATATTCCTTCAACTTGTTTTGGTAAAGATAATATGAGATCTTATGATAAATTTATAGATTTACCTGGTAAAAAAGGTTATGGTATTGTTTTTAATAAAAATAAAATTGAATTATTAAAAAAAGCAAAAGAAATAAAATGGAACGATATTGCTTTTTTATCAACAAATTCGGCATTAAATTTAAGATCATCTCAAATATATAATTTATTTGAATAAACTAGTAAAATATTCACCTAATTCTTTAAAATTAGTTTTACTTGTAATTATTTTACAATAATTTTTTTTAACATTATCATTATTTATTTTTTCATTAGTATCTAATTTGAAAGCACCTTTTCCTTTTCTCCAAGTTATTTGTTTTGTTAAAAAGTATGGATCTAATTTATCACCACTTTTATATTTTTTTTCATCAAAATTTTTAAACACTGTAATGTATATTTGTATTGGAGTTATATCTATAAATATCATATATTCAGGTTTCCACGGTTCTTCTCCTAATTCATGTTGAAATGAGCCACAGTTTCCAAGATAAGCTGTTTTTATTTCAATCGTTTTTTTATTGATAATTCCATCATTACCCTGACCTTTTGTATTTAATCCAGAAATATTGGCATCTAATGAAATTTTTTTACAAATTTCATTGATAAAATTTTCTCCTATAACACCACGATTATTAGAAGTTAATGTAGTAAATGTTTCATATTCACTATTTTTCCAGATATTCTCTTTCTTTTCTTTTTCTTTTATTTTATTTGTCATTTCAATAAACATTTTTGATGGTGTTTTTTCTATTTCTAAATCATCTTTAATAGTTAATTTTTTTGATTTTGATATTATCTCTTCTAAATTATCTTCTAAATTATCTATATCTATATCTATATCTATTACTACTTTTTTTAATGTTGACATACTTCTTAAATATATATTTATTTGATTTTAATATAAAAATCAATTTTTAGTAAATAAAAATTGATAAATATTCTATAATATATATTTTTATATATATACATTTTAGATATTATGGATAATGAAAGATATTCTCGTCAATCATATACTATCGGACAAGATGTTATGTTAAAATTATCACAATCAAAAATTTTGATTATAGGATATTCTACAGTTTCATTAGAAATTATTCGTAATTTAGCATTATTAGGTATAAATATTATTGATATACATCATGATTTTAATTTAAATAAACTTGAAAGATATCAAAAAACTGGCCTATATTATGAATCTGATAAAAAAATACCTATCGATGAATTAAGAAATTTAAATCCAACAATAAGTATAAATCATATTAATATTTTAGACGAAGATAATGAAATTTGTGCTAAAATTATTAAAAAATATAATTTGCTTATCTTGGTTAATTCATCATTTGAAGATGGTATAAATTTTAATAGAATTACTCACAAATTTAATATTCCAATGATTATTGTTGGTAATTACGGCTTGCTTAGTTATATATTTAACGATTTTGGTGAAAATTTTACAATTAACGATGTTGATGGTGAAATTTATGAAAATTTAATTATTGAAGAGATTGATGATAAAATTATAAAATTCAAAGATCCGCATCAACTTGGTGATAAAGATGTTTTAATTATAACTTATACAGATGATACAACTATAGAACATGTTGTTAAGAGAACTAAAACACCATTTCTTATAGAATTACTAGAACCACCTAGACAAGATATTAATAATTATAAAACTATAATTAAAAAGAAAATTACTATTGATATGAACTTTAAACCGTTTAAACAATGTTTAAGTAATATTGAATATGTTTCTAGTGATTTTTCACTACCTGAAAATCGTATAAAAGATCTTCATTTTCTTCATAAAATTTTAAATAAATATTTTGAAAGTTTTAAAACTACTCCTAGGTCTTGGAACATGGTTGATTATGAAATATTTACTAGTCTTATTGATGATTTTCAATCTAAATCATCAGAATTTAAAAATTTAACTAAAAAATTCTGTTTTACTGCCAGAGGTACTATACTACCTATTGTATCTATCATTAGTGGTTTAGCTTGTCAGGAAGTTCTTAAAGCCCTTGGTAAAAAATATACTCCTATTAAACAATGGTATTATTTGGATTCTTTTGAACTAATTAGTGATAATGAACTAGAATTTGATGAATATCATAATACTAATTATAAAAGCAAAACTAAATATGAAGGTTCTGTAACTATTTTAGGTAAAGATTTACTTGCTAAAATACAAAAAACAAAATCTTTTGTTATTGGTGCTGGGGCTATTGGATGTGAATTAATTAAATTATTGGGAATGCTTGGTTTAAAGAATATATTCTTAACCGATATGGATAGTATTGAAAAATCAAATCTAAGTCGTCAATTCTTATTTAATGATAACGATATTCATAAATCTAAATCAAAAACTGCTGCTTCTAAAATTAAATTACTTAATAAAGATTGTAATGTTACTACTTTTGAAAATAAAGTATGTTCTGATACTGAAAATATATTTAATGATGCTTTCTTCTCTAATATTGATATAATCCTTAATGCTCTTGATAACGTTGAAGCTAGATTGTATGTAGATCAACAAGCTATTAAATATCTTAAACCTCTAATTGATTCTGGAACTTTAGGAACTAAAGGGAACGTCCAAGTTGTTATACCACATATGACTGAATCGTATGGTTCACAAAAAGATCCAGATGAGAAAAACGGTATTCCAATATGCACTATTAAAAGTTTTCCTTATAAACCCGAACATACTATTCAATGGAGTAGAGAATTATTCGAACAGGAATTCTCATTAATACCAACTTACATTAAAAAATTTAAAGACGCTTACAAAGGGGCATCTACTAACGTAGATGAATTTAGTAAGCTAAATGAAGGCGATATTAAAATGATGATTAAATTACTTTATAAATATAATAATTTTAGATTATGTGAAGAATCATTTACAGATATTTTAATCAATATATTCTATGAAAATTATATCTACTCAATTAATGAACTATTGGAAAAACATAAAGATGATAAAGATATTACTGGTAAAAATTTACCTTCTATCTTTAATTTTGATGAACTAAGATGTCTATATGAAGAGTTCATGATTTGTGGTTTTCAACAGCTAAATCAAATATTTGGTACAAGTTTTATTTGTGATGTTTCATTAATTAGAACTAGATCAGTTGTTCTTGATGTAAATTATACTCAAATTATGGATAAATATGATATTAACTTTATTAAAAATGTTGTTTCTTCGTTTAAAGATATTAGTATTAATAGTTTAGAATTTGATAAAGATAATGATGATTTAAAACATGTTGATATGATTGTTTTGTTGAGTAATATGAGAAATAAACAATATAATATTAATCAGGTTGATAAATATACTACTAGAAAAATTTCAGGTAATATTATACCAGCTCTAATAACAACAACTGCTATTGTAGCAGGTTTTCAAATATTGGAATTTATTAAATTAGTAAAGTATAATAAGACTAGTACTGATAATTTAGATATTTACAAAAATAGATTTGTTAATACTAGTATTAATTATTGTGATGGTATTACTCCTTATACACCTAAATATACTATTTTAAATAATAAAAAATTATCACTATGGGACAGATTTACAGTTAATACGCTTACTACATCTGATATGATTAGAGAAATTGAAAATTATACTAAAGCTAAATTGGAATATTTAACTCAAGCAAATGAAGTTATTTACGATGGCGATACCATACTAAAAGATAATATTGGTTCTAAAAATAATATTATGGCTCTTATTGGAGAAGAATTTATTTTACCTATTTATGTTGTTTAAAATAATTTTTATTACTTTATTATATATGACTTTTTCTAATATAATTAAAAATAATAATTTTTTTTATAAACTAAATAAAAATAAAAAATATAAAAATTCTTTACATCAAATTATACTTTTTATAGCTAAAACAATAGATACAAATTATGATTCTATTTATAAAACTATTTTAGATATATTGAAAAATAATAAAACTGATTCTACTATTTATAATAATTTACATAATATTTATTGGTCTAAATATACTAAAAATACAAACACATCTAATTCAAATAAATATATAACAAATAGAGCAATCAAAAATGCTAATAAAATTAAGAGTATAATACCAAAAAATATAAATTTATACAATAGAGATGTATTTGTTGATATTGGTTGTGGAGATGGTTCTATTACGAGTGAGCTATCTAATATATACAAGTTTAAAAAGTCTATTTGTGTAGATGTTGAAAATTGGTTTGATACTTATTCAAATAAAGATACAAATATTGAGTTAGTAATTACAGATGGTAAAACTATAAATATAAAAGATAATAGTGTAGATGTAATATTATGTAATCATGTACTACATCATATAGAAAATTTAGATGATATGTTAGATGAACTAGCAAGAATAATAAAAAAGGATGGTATACTAATTATTAAAGAACATAATTGTTATTATAAAGAATTATCATATGTTATAGATATTTATCATGCATTGTTTGAATTAGTATTTAAAAAAAAACAAAATGATAAATTTATAGAAAATTATTATTCTAATTATTTAAGTGATAAAGAATTATATGCTAAATTAAAAAAAAGAAATTTTGAAATAAAAAAATATGTTTATGATGGTGGATTACTTAATAATTATTATGGTATATATGTATTAATATAAAAATTTATATATATAATTTAGACATATTATAAAAAATGTATAGATTAATTGGGCCAAATTTATTATTATCAAATTTACTAATGTTTTTATTTTACACTGGATATTTTTCATATTTTGTATATTCGCTAGCAAAAACAGAGCCAAAATTATTAACACAAGTATATGTAGTGATGTTTGTATTTTATACTGTTTCATATGGTATAAATATATTTAGAAGATTATATAATTTGTATTACATTATATCAAATTTTGGTAAAACAGTACCACTTATAACATATAATCAAAATACTAAAGATAGATATACTATGTTTATAAATATAAAAATGTTTATCGTTGAGGCTGTTTTATTAAGTCATTTTTATCCAAGATTTACAAAATGTGTTGATTATGGTTATAATACAGAATTATGTTCTAGTTTAAGAATAATAGTATATTCTTTTGAAATTACGCTAACAGTTGTAATATTAGTATTGTTATTAGTTGCTTTTATTATTTTGTTATCATTGTGTAATAATAAGATAGATAGGAGAATTATAATAAAATTATTAGATTTTATTAACTTTCCTAAAGAAATATTAAGAAAAATAATAATTATAAAATTTCATCCATTTGATTTATTATGTAATATTTGTCTAGAAGATCATAAAAATAAAGTGAATTGGATTTCATTATCTTGTTCTCATAAATTTCATCGTGAATGTATAATAGCTTGGAAAGAAGAAAATAAATGTTGTCCTATTTGTAATACAGAAATTAGTATCATTTCAGATTCATTTTTAAGTATAAATATATAAAAAGGGTTAAAGAAACATAATTATATTTATATATAATTATGGAAACAGTTTCATTATATGATGATAAATTATATATTAATAATATTAAAGAACATGCTATGTTTATTGAAAAGAAGAAAATATTAAGTTTTTTATCAGAACAGATTATAAATGATTTGAAGGTGTATATGGAATATTGTACTACTAATAATATTCCTATACAAGCAGAGATTAGATTTGGGTATATAGTATATTCAAAATTAGAAATAGGAACGAATAAAATGAATGAATTATTAAATTTCATGATTCAGCATAAATATCCTGAGCTTTATATTAGATCAAACTGGGAAACAATGACACAAATTACAGGAAATGCTGAGGTAGAAGGTAAAGTACAAATTATAACTGCGGATAAAATTAAAGTAAAGTTAATCATTAAAAATAATGATAAAGATTTGACTATAAAAAAATTAGCTGAAAATAAGTTGATTAGTATGAAAAAAAAGAATAAAAAAATGTATGAATATTTAGAGGAATTTAATTATGTCAAGAAGAAGGATATGGATAGTACATAAATAAATTATTTATTTATAAAAAATAATATAAATATAATTATATGGTTAAATTAATATTATTAAAAAAAGAATTATGTCATTATTGTAAAAAATTTAAAGCATCACATAATTTTGATGCTTTAAAAAAAAAATTAGAATCAGATACAGAAACTTCAGATATTAAAATTATTGAATATGAGATACAAAAAGATATAAAGGATATAGAGGTAGAAATAAGTACAGCATTATCAAGTGGTAAAATAGTTGGAGTGCCAACATTGTGTTTATTTTACAGTGTAGAAAACTGGGAAATAATTGATATAGATGCATGGATAGATGAAAATAATAATATAAGAGATATTGATAAAATTTTAAATAATATAAAAGATACATTAGTTAAATTAAAAAATTCTTCTTCTTCAAAAATAGATGTTCCTCCAAAAAATGTAATTATTTTAGCTGATTTATCTAAAAAAAAAAAATATATAAAATATAAAACAAAATATTTACAATTAAAAAATAAATATTTACAACAAAAATAATAATATCTATAAATAATATATTATGTTATACAAGATAATAATTATTATATTATTGTTAGCAATTATATGTTATTTAATAAATAATAATAATACAACAAAATGTAATAAAAAAGAAGATTTAAGTTTATTAAATACAAATAGAAACAGCACAAGATTAGATAATAATAGTAATAATAATAAAAAATCCAATTTAAAAATGAAAAATGAAGAAAGAGAACTTGTTGAAAAAAATCAAGATTATGATGAATTATTAGAACGTAATGATGAAGATTTAGTATATTTTCAAAATGATTTTATAAATCAAAGCAAAATTACTGAAGATGCGAATGATGTTGAAAATTGTATTGATAAAGTAGATTATGGTGATGTAACAACTGGTATGGATAAATGTGAAAATAGTTGTGGAGGTGTTTGTTTAGAACTTGGTTATACTGGTGTTGCAACATGTTTTCCAAAAGCTGATAAACCTTTTGATTGGGGAACATTATATAAAAATCCTACATTTACATATGGTCTTACACAAGACGGACAAGAACCTTATTTCAAAGGTAATTTTAATTATCAATTTTAATTATAAACTATAATTTTAATTATCAACTCAATATTAAAGATTTAATATATATAAATATATTAAAATGGAAGTTTTTGAAATAGGATTTTATATTTTCAGGAAAGACTTGAGAACCATTGATAATAGAGGTTTAATAAAGTTATCAGAGAAGGTTGATTTCATAGTTCCAATATTTATATTTGATGAGTATCAAATTGCTAAAACTGAAAAGAATAAAACATATTTAAGTTATCCTGCAGTTAGATTTTTATGTGAATCAGTTAACGATTTATTTAATCAAATAAAAAAAGAGAAAGGACAACTATATATTTTCCATGGCAAACCGCATACAATAGTTAAGAACATAATAAATTATTTAGAAAAGCATAATTTTAACAAAAGTTATTGTTTTGGATTCAATGAAGATTATACAAAATATTCTATTGAAAGAGATAAATTAATTGAAGATGTTTGTGTAGAAAATAATATTTCATTATTTTACAATAATGATGATTATACATTATATGATATAGATTTACTATTAAAAGATGTTAATAAGAAAATACCTTATAAGCAGTATGGAGCATTTAGAAATAATATGTTTAAAGTTAAATCCAAGTTTAATAAAGTTATCAACAAAAAAATTAAATTTTATACAAAGAAGATAAATTTTGATAAAACATATGATATAGATAAAATAGATAAATTCTGGAACAAGTTTTTAGAAGATGATTATAGACCAGCTGAAATAGGTGGTAGGAAAGAAGCCTTACTTAAATTAACTAAATTGAATAATTTTAAGGATTATAATACCAAAAGAGACAATTTAGATTATGAAACAACTAGATTATCTGGTTATTTAAATTTTGGTTGTATATCAGAAAGAGAATTTTATGAAAGTATTATTAAAAAGATAGGTCATAATTCCCAATTGATTAATCAAATAGTATGGAGAGATTATTATTTGACATTACTAAAATATTTACCTGATGCGAATAGTTATGACGTACATATTGATAAGAGATATGAAAAACTTAAATGGCTAAATTATTATACTAAAACAAAGTTTAAAACTAAAAGACATAAACAATCATGGGAAGAATGGAATATTATGATGGCAGGTCAAACTGGGTTTTTAATAGTTGACGCGGCTATAAATGAAATATTACAAACAGGTTTTATGCATAATAGATGTAGAATGATTGTTGGTGTATTTTCAGTTAAATATCTTCTTATTCATCCGCTGTGTAGATATTATGGATTACATGATTGGTTTTCTAGACACCTACTAGATTGTTCTACTTCTCAAAATAAATTAAACGCTCAATGGGTAACAGAATTGGACTTTCCAGGTAAGAAATTTTCACCATCAACGTCTGTAATTGCAGGTAGGCCTATGAGTATATCAAATACATTTATAAAAAGATGGGATCCAGATTGTGTTTATATAAAAAAATGGCTACCACATCTAAAAGATATACCAAATAAGATACTTTACAACTGGGACACAAAATACGACGAAAAAATACATCCAAAGCCTATATTTGATCCAAAAGAAAGATATCAAGAATGGATTGAATTATGTAAAAATTGATTATTTATACAAAAATATTAAAATAAAATTTTTTTATTTTCTAAAAATTGCAATATAATGATTACCACCTGTTTGTTTATTAGATTTCCATTTAATTTTTAAGGTAGTTTTTTCATTAAATACGCCACAATCATTAATTAATTCTTTTAACATATTTATATCTGCTTTATAAACTTCTTTATATTTTCTATATTTATATTGTTTAGCATAAGATTTAACACATCTTTCTACTTCATCAATATTATCAGTTTCATAAGTAAATATAGGAATTATATCATCTTTCTTATCACCATTATATTGTGTTAATCGTTGTTGAAGATTTATAGTTTTACCAACCTTATAATGACCGATTCCGTCTGTTGTTTCTAATATATAAATTATACCTTTTGATGGATTAATTTTAGGTTTTTGATTATTTTCAAGTTTTTTAATTTTTTCTTCTAAACCCTTAATAATATATTCTTTGTATTGATCTATAACTTGTTCTAATTCATAATAATATTCTCTAACTTGTATTGCTTTTTTGGTTCTACTTTGCATAGCCATTAATTTGAAACATTTAGGAGTTAATAAAATAGTTTCTTTTGGTTTTCCTTTCTTACCATTACTAACACCTTTAATAATTTTATAATCTATTTTTTCTTTATATGAATAAACTAATGTTTCTTTAATATGACCGATAGTCATATTTAACCATTTAGCAATTACATCAATATTTATAGAAAAATTATATTTATCTTTAGTATCGTATAATCCAAAAAAATCATCTATAAATTCATTATTTATTTTTGTATAATTTTTAAGAAAATCTATCAAATTCATTATATATATTAACTAAAGATATTATTTACGGATAACCGTAAATAATAATCTTATATTAAATTGAGATAATATTATTAAGGGTTATCCGAAAATAATATCTAAAAGATGTTCCAAATAAGTTACTTTACAACTGGGATACAAAATATGACGAAAAAATACATCCAAAGCCTATATTTGATCCAAACGAAAGATATCAAGAATGGATAGAATTATGTAAGAATTGATTATTTTTATTATTAACTTTTAGTAAATAAAGATAATTCTTTTAATGCTTCGGCATTATTTTTTTCTGCTGCTAATTTAAAATATTTAATTGCTAATTCATTATTTTGTTCATATTCTATCATTAATTTACATTTAATATCATCATTTTTTTTTAATTCTATATCATTACTTAATTTCTTATTTAATTCTTTATAAATTAAACCAATTTAAAATAATGATTCATATTTATCTCCATAATTTGTAGCTAATTTTAGATAATAAATAGCTAAATCATAATTTTTTTCTTCTTTATAAATTAAACCTAGTTTATTAGCTACTTTGATACTATAATTTTCTGCTGCTAATGTAAAATATTTTTTGGCTTTATCTAAATCCTTAATTCTACCTAAACCCTTATAATACATTAATCCAATACAATATTGTGCTGATATAAAAAAAAATAAAAAAGCAGATTTATAATTTTCTTTTTTATAAAACTCTAGTCCAATTAAGAATCTTAAATAAAAATCAGTAATCATAATCTTATTTATACTATTCATAAATATATCAATTTGTTTATCAAAATTATTTTCTATTTTTTTTTTTTTTTTATTAATTTTAAAAAATAAA
>Ga0214923_10001442_pt1 | contig 33759 bp, 37 predicted proteins | sample LL1510_MetaG_FD_177993 | JGI IMG/M metagenome (GOLD analysis project Ga0214923, IMG submission 177993) | Freshwater microbial communities from Lake Lanier, Atlanta, Georgia, United States - LL-1510 | ecosystem: Environmental > Aquatic > Freshwater > Lake | place: USA: Georgia | collected...
TAGACCTTACTGATTTGGAAACTGTTGGAAACACAGGATTTGTCAATGGTATTTCTAACATTATTATTAAAAATTTGAAAGGTTTAGATGTTACCAAACGTCCTCTCCACTGCACAGATTCCAAAAGAGAAGTGTTGTATGTCAAAGATGAAAATAAATGGGAAAAGGAAAATGAAGAAAAAGATAAAATGAGAAAGGTAATTAACCATATCAGTACGAAAAACATTCAACAGATTCCCCTATGGGTTGAAGAAAATCCGAATTGCAAAGACAGTGAATCTAACAAAAATACAGAATATTTACACATTGTGGGACAGTCCATGGGTTGCACGGAAGACAAAAATTACCAAAAAATCATTCACAACATTTCCAAGGAAGTCATGGTTGATAAATAATATACTATTCTCAAAGTAACTTAAAGAAAATAAAAAGGTGAAAATTTCTTCCAAGACTTTTTTGGAATTTTGATTTTTGGACATTTTTAAAATGTCCTTTTTTGAATTTCCGAAAAAAGTTTTGAAAGAAAATTTCGTTTTTTCGCTTATGGTATCATATCTAGCAAATTAGCAATAAAATAACTTCGCATTTGTTACTGAAATTATTTTATTTAATTCGTAAACTATTTAGGGATATATTTATTTTTATAATATATGAAACCAAATGAAACAGAAAAAGTTCAAAAAAGTTCAGGAAAGTTCCATTGTGGAAAATGTGACTATACGACCTGTAGACAAAGTCAGTATGATAGACATTTACACACATTTAAACATTTAAATGCAACGCGTGAATCGCAAAATGAACCAATTAGTTCTGAAAAAGTTCAAGCTCAATATGGTTGTTATTGTGGAATTACATTCAATAGCCGTACAACTTTATGGAGACACAAAAAACAATGTACACATAATAAACCTATGGTAAATAGTAGTACTCCAATAAATAATACAGATAATAAAGATGAGTTAATTAATTATCTCATAAAAGAAAATCAAGAATTTAAGCAGTTAATTTTAGAAATATGTAAAAATAATTCTACGAATATAACAAATACCAATACTAATAGCAATAACAACAACAAAACCTTCAACCTAAATTTGTTTCTCAATGAAACCTGCAAAGATGCCATGAATATTATGGATTTTGTTGAATCTGTGAAACTAGACCTTACTGATTTGGAAACTGTTGGAAACACAGGATTTGTCAATGGTATTTCTAACATTATTATTAAAAATTTGAAAGGTTTAGATGTTACCAAACGTCCTCTCCACTGCACAGATTCCAAAAGGGAAGTATTGTATGTCAAAGATGAAAACAAATGGGAAAAGGAAAATGAAGAAAAAGAGAAACTGAGAAAGGTAATTAACCATATCAGTACTAAAAATATTCAACAGATTCCTCTATGGGTTCATGAAAATCCTAATTGCAAAGACAGTGAATCTAACAAAAATACAGAATATTTACACATTGTAGGGCAATGCATGGGTTGCACAGAAGACAAAAATTTTCAAAAAATCATCCATAACATATCCAAGGAAGTCATGGTTGATAAATAATAACATAAAAACAAAACCGTTAACTAATATTGTGTTTTTCTTGGATCCATTGTTTCAACACAGGTAAGCTGCATGTTTTATAGTCTCCTTTGAATTCTTTAATAGGAAAAAATTGTGCTTTTTTCATTTTACTCGTTTTATAAAAAATGTAATCCCCAAATTTACCAGTTCTAATGGTAATGTTGTTAGATATTTCACGAACAAACCCCACTGGTTTGGAAGGATCTAATACCCCTTCTTTTTCCAATATTTTAAGAACTTCTATATAAGTAATGTTTTGTATTGGCTTGTTGCCTAATTCAGACAACGATCGTTTGTTTTTTCCCCATTCGGCATAAATACCATATTTGCCTTTTTTAATGAACAAATCCAATCCTTGATAAGTCCCAATGGAATCGTTTGTCTTGTCATCCTCTACTAAATCGGATAGTTCATACTCATTGGCTTTCAACTTTTCAATATCAATGTCTTTTTTAACAGCTATAAACTGGACATTGCTATTCACTGTTTTTTTAATAACAGGACCATGTTTTCCAATCATAAACTCATGATGATCATCAATTTGGAACCTGCATTTTTTTTGTATAATAGGCTCCATGAGGAGATTCAATTCTTTGGAAACATTTTCACATAGACGACTATATTTTATTTCTCCTTTTGAAACCAAATCTAGTTGATCTTCCATTGTTTTGGTATAATCGTATTGAAACATACTGTTAAAATTGTTAATCAAAAACTCAATTACTAAAATACCAAGTGGCTGTATAACCAATTTATTTTTTTCAGAACCAAACTCGCGAATAACTGTTTTTTCGGTAATCACATTTTCTTCTAATTCATATTCGGTGCAAGGAATCGTGTCTCCTTTTATGTTTTCCTTGGAAACATACCCTCTTTCTTGTATTTTATCAATCAAGCTAGAAAAAGTAGAAGGTCTTCCGATTCCTTTCTCTTCTAGTAGTTGAACTAGTCTTGCTTCTGTATAATGACTTTTACCCTGTTTTATATGAACCATACTAACAATCTTTTTATAGTCTAGGATACTGTTTGGTTTTAAATTTAATAAATAATCGTAGTACGATTTCTCGTCGTCTTGTGTTTTATCCAGTATTTTCCATCCTTGAAATACAATTTGATCCGCGCGGGTCTTGAATTTTGCATCTTGAAATGCAGTTATTTCTGCATTCACATAATACGACACAGCCGAACTCATACAACTTTGTAGTGTTATTTTCCATATGAGATGATATAACCGTTTGGATTTGGAATCAAGAGTATTATCAACCATATTTTCCATTTTGACACGAATATCTACTGGTCTTATCGCTTCATGCGCTTCTTGGACAATGACATCTGTATCTTGCTTGTTAGATCTTTCGGATAATAACTCAATGTTTTCATAAATATATTTGACATCATTATAGGTTTTTAATATATAATCTTTGGAAGATGCAATGAATTCCTTGGAGTATGTTTTAGAATCTGTTCTCATGTAAGTAATAAGTCCATTTTCATACAATTCTTGCGCATGCTTCATGGTTTCTTTGGGAGACATGTGTAGTTCATTACTGGCTAGTTGTTGAAGCGATGAAGTTGTTAGAGGACTCGGAGGAGCACTTTTGCTTTCTTTTGGTTTGGAAACACTGTACACATGTTCAAATTCCACGGCGTTTTCTAAAAAGTTGGTTACGGCATCGTCGGTTTCAAAGATATGCGATAATTCAAAAGGAATATTTTTACTAGTAAAATACCCAATGGTTTTATAAACTCGTCTTTCAACAAAATGTTTATTTTCAAGATAATTGTCATAGACTAGTCGTAATGCTGGTGTCTGACATCTTCCTGCTGATAAACTATCCTTATGTGTTTTTGAAATACATTCCCAAAGAACAGGTGTTATGGTATAACCAACTAACAAATCAAGTATTTGACGTGCTTGTTGGGAATGAACTAACTCCATGTTAATAAAACGTGGACTTCCTATAGCATTTAAAAGAGACTCTTTGGTTATTTCATGAAAAACGATGCGTTTGGTAGAATCAACTGGTAATTCAAAGAGTGCGCATAAATGCCATGCAATGGCTTCTCCTTCGCGATCGTCATCCGTTGCTAAAATAACTTCCGATGCCTTGGAAATAATTTCTTTGATTCGTTCTATTTGTTTTAACTTAATCGGTTCTTCAATCACTGTATAAGTAGGCACGAAATTCTTGTCTATACCGACATCTTTTAATTGTTTTAGTTGTCTTAGATGTCCGTAAGAGGCAATGCATTTATATCCTGTGCCAAGATAAGACTCTATTTTTTTGCATTTTGCAGGAGACTCTACAATAACACATTTATAAGACATGATGATTCAATAGTATACATGGTATCATGTGTACTATTTAAGTATATTTCAAATGTGATGGTAATATGGTATCTTATGCATTTTTCAAATACATACCAGATAGATCTCGTAAATATCGTTTTGAACTACTTTCCACCAATAGTCCATTTGCATATACCCCGTAATTCATATAGTCATTATCATTTTCTAAAGAAAAATGATATACTGTAAAAGTCCCTTCTTTTTTGTATGGCGTTGCTCTTGTATCAACACAAACGGGTAAACGTGCTTTTGCATCCGTCAAATAAATTCTGCCTAAGACCTTTTCGGTTTTTGCTCGCTCTCCTTCTTTGAACTTATCCACCAAAATGGAATGATGACCCGTAATTATTAAGTCTTCAAGCAGCTCAGGATAATGTTCTGAAGAACATTTATATAACATTTGTTCATTATGATTATCAGAATGATTGTGTATTTTACGGTATCCGATCATATGAATAGGAACAAAGCCATGATTTAAGGTTTGTACTAAATCACCCTTGTGTAAATCTTCAACACAAATATACCCTTTATCTGTTAATATTTTACTACCTTCTTTGAAACAAGGTATGGGAGGGGATTGTATTGTATATATACCGTTCTCATGTGTGTTATCATATGTTATATCGTTTGATACATAAAAATTATTTTTGGAGTCAAATACAATTCCTCCACCATAGTATGTCTGACCTCCAAAAGCATAATTATCTGTAATTAAAGCACCGTTAATATCATATTGGCTAACTTTGTTAACATTACCGTTAGAACAATAAAATTGATTATCGTGAAAGATTATAGTGTTAGGTACATTACTATTAGACGTTATAAAATTACTGGTTATTAGTTGTCCTGAACTATTTAGTTGAATTACATTTGACGACCTATAACTAGTAATATAAAAATTACCACTTGTATCAGCAGTTATATAGAGTAAATTATAAGAATTTGAAATCTCGTAAAAAACACTGTATGATAAACCATCTAAAGTGACTTTGTAAACCCTATTAGGAGAACGCGCGCCAGAAACAATATAAAAGTACCCCCCAACATATGTTATTCCTAAAGTTCCGTCTTGTGGTAAAGTTACAAACACAGTTATTGTTCCAGAATTAATATCAACTTTGTAAACATTATAGTTATATCCAGTTACATATAAATAACCGTTTACATAAACCATCCCGGCAAAATTAATACTGATGCTGCCAGGTGTAATTGTAGCTAATAATGTCGCTGCTCCATTTTTACTAACTTTCACTATGGTTGCTGGTGGAGAATTAAAATTTGATGCATATAAGTTATCATTTTCATCAACAACTAAACTACTAATCTGTCCAAATAAACCGCTATTGCTAAATATTTGTTCAGGCATATATATATATATATATATATGTATGTTACTTTAGAATTTTTTGAGTGAGTATGTATTTTAGAACCTGAACGTTACAGTATTATAGTTGCTTTGTGTTCCAAAACGTCTAGATCTTGCTCCTGCTCCAGGACCATTGTTAGATAGTGTGTAATACATAGTGGAATTGTATTGGGGTATAGATAATCCATCAAACGCATTTCCTAGGTCTTGTTTGTAAGTAGCGTAAAATTGACGTTGTGCTTGATATGACCAGCTGTTCGTATAAATGCGCGAATTAAATCTGCCAGGACCAGAACCGTTACCCATTCTATTTTATATTATAAGGAAAGATTATAAAATAAGTATTTGGATATTTAACGCCTATACGCCAATAATATATTGTTTTTCCAGATATCTGACCGTATTCCTCTAGCAACACGCGCCAATGAGCCACCGGAAGCCCCTGTATTAGACAACAGTGACGTAGACAATAGCTGAGAAGCTTGTCTTGTATTACTAAATTGAGCTCCTGGAAATCCTACTTGTCTATCAAACATGTATTTTACCGCATATTGAGGTCCACCCGTTCTATTCGCAATCACCATTGTATATAGTATACTTATACAATTATATTATAAAAATAATAAAATCATTATCATTTTTGTAACAAAAAGCCTCCTTTGGGAATCGAACCCAAGACCTCTAGTTTACAAGACTAGTGCTCTACCCCTGAGCTAAAGAGGCACAGTATTATTACAGAGTAACTCTTTAAGTTGTTTTTTTGATAAAATATATTATTTGAAGAAAAATAAAAAGGGAAAAAACGAATAAAATGTATAGTTAAAAGTGTTACAAGTTACAAGTTGAACAGACATCGTTTATTTATTCCTCAATATCTATCAAAGTAATATCATTTAATGTTATACACGTTTCATCTAGGTCGCTGGGTAATAATTTTGCATATTTTATTCGTGTGATAGGTATAGAACGTGTTCCTGTGGAGATGACATTGTTTTCTTCGTACATGGAAACTATGAGCGTTGATTGTTGATAAATTTCTACAAAGGTTGCTTTGAATGTGGTGTATTTGTTGTGTGCTTCTTTTCTGTAAAAGATATACCGTTTACCTTCTTCTAAATCGGGTATCATGATAAATACTTTGTGTATTACATAGATAGTTTTTTATTTTATCTTCAATTTTATTCGTTTTGTTTCAAAAATTCTTGGTATGCCTCTCGCATTTTTTGAAGCTTATCAGGATCACTGTAAGCCTTATAATAATTTGGACTGAAATCTACCCATTTGAAAACAGTGTTTCCAATCAACTCCCTAATTTCAGAAATGTTAAGAACTCCTTCTCGTTGAGTATTTTCGCCTTCAATGATACTTTGCCCTGCGCCCATTTGTTAATGAATTATAAGTATTTGATTTAAGTATTTGTTAAAGAAAGAAAAAGGTTTCAATTTTTTTAGAAAAAGGGCATATCTTTTAGTTTTTGAATAGTCTCTTCTTTTAACTTTACAGGAAACTCTACATCAAAAATAATAATAAGGTTTCCTGTGTGCTGATCTCGCGTCAACCCCATGTTAGGAATAACCTTTCTGTATCCTGGTGGGATAATGTTACCACTATTGTTGTTTATGGTATAATTTTTGCCATTAATATATTTAATATCAAATGAAAACCCACATAAAGCTTCTTTTAATGTAATCTTCTTTTCATAAATTAAATCTAGACCCTGTCTTTTTAGTTCTGTCGTGTTACTAATCTTGATATATAATTTAATATCTCCTACACAGTTAGGACCTGCAATATTTCCTTTATCAGATAATATCAAAATTTCATTATCATCTATGCCTTTAGGTATATTTATATAAATAGTTTCATTTTCAAATGTTTTAGTACCATTGTCCACTATCCAACGTTGAATATCTATAGGAATAGTAGCTCCTGTTAAGACTTGTTCCATGTTAATCATCACTTCTTTGATTATAGGTGTTGGTTTTTGCAATCCATGCGTCATATTTACTGGTACACCATTTTTAAATATTTGAACATGAGGCATTCCAAAAGGCATTCCCTGATGAGGCATACTTCCAAAATGCATACCAAACAAATTAGAGAACATTTCTTCCATAGAGTCAAAATGACCATTTTGTCCGAATCCTCCCATGTTCATATTCATTGCTTTATGAAATGGGTTGTTACGTGTCATATCATACTGTTGACGTTTTTCCGTGTCCCCTAGGGTTTCATATGCTTCCGTTATTTTTTGAAATTTACTAACTGTCTCTGGATCTTTATTTTTATCGGGATGATACTTTAGCGAAAGCTTTCTGTAAGATTTTTTTATTTCTTCTGTCGTAGCATTTTCTGGTACTTCTAATATATCATAAAATGTAGCGGAATTCATTGGTTAATATTATTATGTAAGATAAACTTAAATAATAATTAACGTATAAAATATATCTTTCATGGAATATAAATTATTTGTTGACAAGTTTCAACCAATATACTTAAATGATTTTGAAATGGATCACACACTATTGACCATGTTAACTACTCTCATAAAAATGGATAATTTAAACATTTTATTTATTGGGGACAATGGATCTGGTAAGACCTCTTTCTTAAATGCAATGATTCGGGAATATTATAAAAATTATGAGTATAAGGAATACGAGCCTAACTTGTTACATATTAATAGTTTAAAAGAACAAGGCATTCATTATTATCGCAATGATGTGAAAACATTTTGCCAAACATGTTCTTTAATAAAAAACAAAAAAAAGGTAGTTTTGTTAGATGACATTGATGTCATAAATGAACAAAGCCAACAGGTTTTTAGGAATTGTATTGATAAATACAAACATAATGTACATTTTATTTCTTCTTGTACAAACAGTCAAAAAGTAATAGAAAGTTTACAATCTAGACTCATTATTATTAAAATTAAACCACTACAAAAGGAGAATTTAGTAAAAATAATGGATAAAATATGCCACAGTGAAAATATAAACATTCATGATGATGCGAAACAGTTTATACTGAATATATCAAACAATACTGCAAAAGTGTTAATTAATTACATGGAAAAGTTAAAGTTAATTAACCGTGTGGTTGATTTAGAAATAGCTATGAACCTTTGTACAACCATCAGTTTTCAAATACTTCAAGAGTATACTGAATTGATACGAAATGGAGATATTAATAATGCTGTGCAAAAGATGTACTCAGTATACGATCAAGGATATTCTGTTATGGACATTTTAGACAATTATTTTTTGTTTGTAAAAACAACAGAAACAATTGATGAAATTCACAAGTATCCCATAATATCTGTCTTATGTAAGTATATTACTATTTTTCATAATATTCATGAAGATGAAATAGAACTTGCGTTGTTTACAAATAATTTATTCAAAATTCTTTATAGTGTAAAATAAATGCGTTAAAAATTAATATACCTCATAAAATAATTATATTCTTTGCTATATTTATAATGGTGTCCCAAATTTTTAAAAAGGATATTCCAAACGAAATATTGTTGAACTTGTTAGATAAAATAGCTTTCAAAACAGAAAAACGATATATTCTTAATCATGAATCATACAAAAAGGGTATGCTACATAATTATATTGTTGACTTTATGGAACAGTGTAAAGATTATTATTTTTTGTCTAAACAAAAGTATTTAGATAGAAAATTGACATATAACTCATTTATTACAGTAGTTAGACAAATATGTAACTATAACAAGGTTACTTACACGTCACAAATAAAATACTCTAAATCTAATTACGATATTGAATATTATATTTACGTTTGAACGTAACATTTTTATTTTTAAGGAATTTCATTTCCGATCTGAATACTATTACGCGTGTTAACGTAAAAGAGTAAACTTCCGCATAGTTTGATAATAATACTAACAAATAAATAGTTAAACACGTTTTTACTACAAGGAGTATTTGTATACAATTCTCCCCAAAATATAAATGCTCCTATTATATTCCATACAATAAGAGCACATCTTACTATAAACTGTAGCACTTCTTGACGAATCAATAAGTCTACCATATCTATCTCTCCGTGTCCCTTATTTCTACAAATTATAATTGTTTTATAAACAAATAATAAGGTAGATGTATAGCCACATACCTCTAAATAGTTTTGCATGTTGATAGCCAACTTTTCAGGATAAATGTATATGCAACTGGTATCTGTATACGCATATATTAAATCTAATAATGCAAATGGCATAACAAATGCTCCAAATATGGTTATAACAATAAGTTTGTCCCAGAAGATGTAGCATTTATGATTCGTTTGAGTATAATGCACCAAAGCATCTTCACTTTTTGTTTCTTCTGCATGACGATTGTTTTCTATATCAAAATCTAATGATGGTACATCCGATTCATCTATAGATTTCATAATAGCTCGGTCTAAAGGTGATATCATTTTGTTTAGGGTTTATTTGTATTCTACTATCGTTTTTGATTCAATTTTTAATTTTATATATTATATAATGAAACCTAATTTATTTTTTAAGTTTTCCAAAAACATTGGTACTTTTCCTTTTAGTAAAACACTACCACCGACTCAATGCAACAATGGAATTCCTCTTGATAAATATGCTGGTTATGGAGTCAATGCATGGGAAGTTTTATATAGTATATGGGTTGCAAATCAGAAAACGGTAGGAGCCAAATTTACTGCGAATCAGTATTTGTCAAGCGCACCAACTACAATGCCAACAAATGGACCCGCTAATATTTTTATAATAAGACATGGAGAAAAGTCTAGTCCAACATTATATTGTTTGGACAATAATGGTATTTACAGATCATGCCAGTTAGTTGAGTTTGTCAACAAATTGGCTAATGATGGATATCCTATTTCTTATATAGTTACATGTAACTCATGCCCATTTTCGGCATCCGACTCTTCAATGAGACCAGTACAAACAGTTAGCATGGTATCATTCATGTTAAACATCCCTATATGTATTTATGGAGGTTCTCAAGACTATGCTGAAGTTGTTTCAGCGTTATATTCTAGTCAGTATAGTGGACTTAATGTACTTATATGTTGGGAACATCAAGCAATACAACAATTATGTTTAAACATTTTAGATACGGGTGCTCTTCAAACACCCTCTAGATTACCATCAGGCATAATTAGTGGAGACAGTTTTTTTAAGGTGAAAAACTCATGTACGGACGGTAACTATTTATGTAGTTCCACAAGTAGCCCGCTTAATCCTCTGTTTATTCCGCCTCCTGTAGGAACTATTCCTGGAGTTGGTTCAAATACTCAATTTTACCCTTATTGGAATAACAATAACTTTAACAGTGTGTATTGGTTAAAAAGTAGTAAAGAAACAAACTATATATTTGATTATGTATTATTTTATCAGCCATGCTTAACGTGTTATACAAGTTGCGATTTAAATATAGGGTTATATCAACCGTTACCACCTCCATGTGAGTATGGAAACAACGAATACTATGACTATGGAAAACTTGAAATAGAAACCAACTGTGAAGTTCCAAGTAATTGGAAACTATAATAATCATTTTCTAAATATTGTAAATTTACTAAAAGGTTGAAGTTGAAGGAAACAGCATTTTATCTATTGTTGTTCTAACACAGAAAAGATGATGCAAAAAAATACCTAGTAAAAAAAGGATGATTAAAGTATACAAGAACGGTGTTTTGAAAACAGAAGAGATCAAATAAGCACCAATAATGGTCATAATGACATCAGCGATAGCTACCCCAAACAACCGATATGAATGTATTCCTTTTCCAGGTTCACCCAACGCGTTTTTGTATTTGCAAAGGTCCATATAATTTACCTTTAGAAAAGGTAGAGCCAAACAGGCGTTTTATTCGCTTTTTCAAAAGCGATTTTTGGCTCAACCTTTTCTCAAAAGGTTAAATTAGAGATGCTTTTCTTTGGGAACGTAGTTTCCTAAATCAATCGGTTTTAGCCCCCAGACTGGAGCGCCAGAAGGAACACGCCAGTACCCTACCCAATTTAGTTTGTTTTCCAGTGGTTCAATAACGCCTAGATGGCTATCGGGTGCTAAAGCGAGCAGCATGTATTTCGCTAAAATGAAATGCGAATTTAAAATCTGTTTTGCTGACATGCGTGTAAACCATTCATAATATCTTCGTTTCAAAATCATATCTGCAGGAATCCAAATGCCATACATATTTTTGTAATATTGAATATAATCATTGCCTAGCAATTTCTCTATCAAAACGGGTTCATCTTCTATGTCCATGGTACCGAGATCTTTACCCGATATAAGATGTACTCTTCCGCTATTTATACGTGTATTACACCAACGATTAAACTCGCCCAAGAACTGCGCCTGTGCAGTATAATCCGACGAAATAATCCGTTGCATAAAGTCAATCAATTCTCCGACGGTAGGGTTATTCTTTTCAGCCCCCATGAGACCAATGTTTGGATAAAAATCATAATGAACGGACGTAACATTGTAATCTATGTTTTCGCCTATAAACATTTTTCCATGAGCTACGCCGGTTTCATACATATTCAATAAATTTCTAAAACATAAGAATGAAATAGGAAGAACCATTCCCCCGTATTTATAAACTAATTTGGACATGGTCATTTGACGTACATAAGTTAAAATTGGGTCAGGTAATAAATCCATGTTGATATTCCATCCAGGAATTAATTTTTCAAACGATTTGTCGTCTACTAAACAAATCATGAATGAATCTTCACAGTTTTTAATGATACTTTTTACGGTTAAGTACAAATAAGGTTGATTCAAATTGCAAGAACTTCTAGATCCAAAACTTTGCCAGTGACGGGAGTTATATTCGTAAGGAATATATATCCAAATAATTGGTTTTTTTGTTGTGTGAATAGATGATTCATCGTTTAGTACGTGGTTTTGTAAATAATGGTATGTTTCTTCTTCAGGTACAATAAAATTCTTATCTTGATACCTTTGGTACAGAATATATATGATAACCAATAAAATGATAACAATAATATAATTTAACATATATTATATTGTATTATTATATTTTACAGCTGTAAAAATTATTTTCAAAAGAGAACACTCTTATTATCCATTTGTTAGGTGTTTCAGTCCTGACCAGAAATCTCTATTTTTTTTAATAGCTTGTTCGTTTTGTTTGGCATAATAAAATGCTAAATTTGCGCTTTCTTCTTCTTTGTTTTTGTCATTGGTTCTTAGTTTTTGTAAAGCTTCTTTTTCTGCTAGAGGATTGATGTCTTGTTTGTCTCTGTATGCCTTATACTCTTGTGCAGACCGAAATTTGGGGATATTTTGATAATCTTCTGCCGTAACCGGAATTACAGTCTCTAAATGCGCCTGCCTCAAGTCTTGATACTGGAGCCCACCATCATTAAACAATCCAGAAGAAAAATCATCATTTTTTCCCAACAAACTTCCGCCTAAAGTTGATGCAAAAGGATCATTGATTCCTGTATACATCGTCAAGGACTGTATTTTCTTTTTTTGTTTTTCAAACTCTTCATGCATCATGGATGGAGACACTGCGTTCGTTTGAAATACGCCTTCGTCAGACTTCAACCATTCTCCATATCCTTCATCTGCATCCTCTTGTTTATTATGTTTTTCAAATTGTTCATTAAACCATTTGTTAAAAGTTTGTGGAGATTTAAGTTCTTTCTTTTTTTCAAATAAATTATTCAATATTTCATTGTATTCGTCTTTGTAATAGGTTGTTCCGTCTAGTTTTTTATTGATTGATTTGTTTTGAAATTCATAAATGGCATGTAGTTTTTTGTAAGCAGTAGAAAAAAACAAAAAATACTTTGCATCTAATTTGGATTTGTCTGGATGCATTTTTAATACGATTTGCTTTGCTTGTTTCATGGTTTCCGTTGTTAAGGAATGGTTTTGTATTTGGAATAAATTGTATATATCTTCTAATTCATAATTTTTTATATCTAAATCTAGATCATTGTTCATATCAGACTTAGTATACTATGAGTAACTACATTTATTTATGTTTTTGTTTTTATTTATTTTTGTTTTTATCTATGAATTTCTTCAACAATAATAAATTCAATGGCTTTTGCATAAAAATTTGCAATTTGGGTTTTTGTATAAATAGTGTGGTAATAATGAATCGCTTGTTCTATCGTGTCAATACCAGGCAAACAATTGCTTACACCTTCTGACAGAATCATAGATTGAATCGTATCATACATTCGTACATGCGTTATTTTTATCGTGAAGGTTCGCTCACATCCTAGTTCATCATTTGTACATGTCACTACATCTCCTCCCAATAAGTTATGAAATCCAGCAGTAGATACGCCTGCTAAAATATTGGTAAACCCTAGTTTCATACAAGTAAAGAAAGGTTCGCTGAGATGTAATGTAAGCTCGTTGGTCATTTTTTACCAAAATTTTAGAGTAGTTTGTAATTTTTAATGATATTGTAAAAGTATTATTTACTTCAATTTTTTTACACTTTTTACATTTCAAACGCCGATTTTTATGGCATAAAAAATAATAAAAATCTAAAATCAATAGTAAGAAATTTCATCTTACGATTGCCTAATTTCGTTTCTTGCTTTTACCAAAGTAATACAAGGAGAAGGCGGTTGCTTTAACTGAAACTCTTCTGGTGTTGTTTGATTATTTAATCTTTTATTCATAGTAGGCACTATATTTTTCATTTGTGTTGTTCTTCCCCAATTACCATAACGAATGAAATGAGTATATTTTCGCCAAATATTTCTTTAATTTTATTCAAAAATGCATCCATACTTTTTTACCATAACTATATTGACGAAATTTCATTTTTATCCATCATATAAAATAATGAATGCTTACCAGGGTCGCACACTACAATATTTCTGTCTTTCAAAGTATCTACTGCTCTTTTGATAAATCTTCTATATTGTAAAATTATTGTTCTTGTAAAGCAGGAACTCTTTCGACGTTTGAAATGTTAAAAGCTTATAAACAACTTATTATGATTGGTCCAGTTGGATGGGTTATTATGCATGATTCTTCCGTTTTCTGAGATACTTCTCGCTGCGACCGTCGCTGGTGTTCTGTTTCTACGTCAACAGGCATAATCATGTTAAATCTAGACAATGCCCGTTGACGATTAGTTGACTGAGATTGTACTATACATGTCCCGCAAAGAACAATGGTAATAACAGTTGCTACCAAAATGAGGACAATATCAATATCTTCCATTTTGCGTGTTCAGTTTTTTATAAATGATGAATAATGGTTGATATATCAACCAACTGTAAGTTACATTCAATTTTCTTTTTTTCTGAATTATGTAATGCATCTATAGGTTCTTCTATAACAGACACCTCTTTTGAATTATAATAAAGAGAAAAATAATATAGGTAATATATAAGTATTTTAATTTAAACTATGTCGTCCAATTATTATTTGAAACCAGACTCAGATTTGTTTGATGCTTATTTTGAAGACAATTTACAATCCATGAATAATATACCAGATATTAATTATGCCGAAGAAGTCACCAGTTTGAATGAAGAATTTAAAAAATTTATTGATAATCTAGATAATAATCATTATTCGTCTATTTTACCTTCATTAAAGTTAACATTACCCAGTCTTCAAGAACAATACAATAGAAAAACAGAACTCTCTGTCAAGTTAAAGGTTCTAGAAGAAAAATATAGGTTTTTATCGGATTATATTGACATGGTACATGATTTTAGAGTTTGTTTTAATTATTTTAAAGATCTAGTAGATACTAACTACATAACCCAATTAATTACATTGATTCAAGAAATATGTAGTTTCAACATGAATATAAACCCGCAAAAATCATACAAGGTTCATTTGAATATATTTCGGCGATACATTAATGACTTAAAACAAATGGGATTCGCTATTCCTGAATTACCTGAAACACAAATTATTACTGAGGAAAATATCACCTCTTTGAATAACATCAAAACATTCTATCGTGAATCAGGACGAGGTTTGGATAGTTTTTACCAAAAAACAGGACAACATGTAGGAATGCCTGTACCGCTTGTTACCAATGCTGTTGGCACGATTGATGGTTGTAGAACTAAGTGCGATGCTTCAGCTATGACAGAGAAACTTGTTTGGAAACAAAACGTAGCAGGAATATTTGAGGTTACTTTAAGTACCAATGTTTGTGGAAAAGGTTGTCATGAAATAAAAGTGACAAACGCGACTGCAAATATAAAATTACCCTTTTTAGTGGTGTTTAATATTAAAGGTGAAGTTGTGCTAGACGATGTGTTGGATTATTTGCCTTATACCATTTCTAGTAAGGCTTTAAGAAATACGAATCACGATTCTACTAGAAATAGTATACGGCTAGTAAATGCAACCATTGGAAAGACATTATACAGTACGAACCAAATACATGATATTAATTTCAACAAATCAGGATCAAAATATATGAACAATATCCTCCGTCTTTGTTTCATGGTGTTAAAAACTGTTTGTGATAAAACAGTTGTACAACGTATCAAAAACCCAAAAGAGGTAATAAACGCTGTATGTACGGGCGACTCTTATGTATTTGCTGTTCCTTTGATAGAATATTTGTCTGGAAACATTCGTTATTGCCCTTCTGTATTGATTAGTAAAGAGTATGGTTACGATCAATTTTCCTTTCAGGATGTAGGTAATAACAATGAACTGCTTAATCATATTATTTATTTTATTAGTTTTTCAAATTCAACTTTATTTAAAGGCAATATTAATGTAATGAAACAAATGCCTATTTTCGCAAGTGTGTTGGATGACACAACTATTCATGAAATGGCTAATAGGATTAATAAACTTATTTTCTTTACCGATAAATACATTGATAATGCGAAAAAAAAGGTGGCTGATTTTTCCTGCGATAACTTATGGGTGTATCTTAAAACAGTTGCAATTGCAGAATGTTATGATGAGTGGTACAGAAAAAAACAATTAATTAGTGAAAAGTTAAATCGTGTTGTAGAACTTCTTATTAGTTACAATGGATCTAACGAAGATATGAAAGTACAATTAATCAATGCTTTCTTGGATATTCCTATTATTATTCCTAGTATTACCGGGTTGATTATTGAGTTAGAAAATCAAGCAGATGTTTTTGTTCCAGTCAGTATAGATAAGATGGAGTCATACATATACGATAAATTATATGATAAGTTATTAGTGAGTAATTTGAAACAAATGGGTATGAACAGTAAAAGTATTAAACACTTTTTGGATAATTATTTAACTATTATTCACAATTGCCAGATAAATACAACCAATTGTGACCAACAAGGCATCCATATTATCAAACAAACGAATGTGGAAGCTTCTGAAATTTTGGATAATGCAAAAACAAGTAACTCTGTAAATGCATTGATTCAAAAATATAAAATAAAAATTAATCCTTTGGATATATACGATATTTTAAATATTTCAAGTATTAGAATTGAAGATGATTATGTTAGAATCAATATCAATAAAACCAATCCTAATTATGAAAGTATTTTGAACCGGTTTGTTAAAGAATACAACGAAATCAATGAAACCCAAATGGCTATTGGGCAAGAAGACAAAGATGAATATATCTTATTACCTATCAATGCTGAGTTACTGATAAACATATCCAAACAGTATTACTCCGTGACAAGTAGCGGTAACAAAAGAGTTAGAAGTGACGTTGCCAGTAATTTGTATAAAAAGGCTTCGTCCAAGTTGTTTGATATTATAAAGGATATGGTTCATTTGAATATCACCAAAAAAACTGCGTTTCAAGATTTTTTTTTGAAAACACTTCAAAATGGAAATGATTGTAACCTAGAACAGTTGTGGAAGTCATACCAGTTGAATGATTATTTTGTAGATATTACGGAAAGGCAAGTATTCAAAACAAAACTTCCATCTGCATTGTTACCAAAAAATACTAATCATATTTCTGATTTTACATCAACTAGGGAACATCCCGCAAAACGTGTCAGACGAAGCGGTGGGCAAAACAATAAAAAAACGTTGAAACGTCCTCTGCTTAAACATAGAAAAACAAAAAAGAAACTTTTGAAAAAACGAATCATACTCTTGAAATAGGTTACTTATTTACTAAATAATTACAGACTGACAGTTTTCAAGTGTTGACCGCACCTGGTAAAGAACGCATGCAATTGACCCGGATCTGCGCCAGTAATGCTGTCGTCTGGAATGAATGTGGTATTTCCTTTTTTGTAGCATAATATCACTGGAATACCATTGACCATTTTTTTGCTTTTCATGAATGCATATATATCAAACGATTCATCTACATCAATGTCGGCGCAAACCACATTGTCAGGGGACGTAGCAAAAAATCCTTCTAGAACAGGAGCAATCAGTTTGCACGGACCGCACCATTCAGCGCCGAACTTTACGATAATAAGACCTGGATTATTAGACAATAATTTGAAAAAATCGTTGCGTGTTTCAAACTTCGTGATAATTGTCTTGGTTGCCATTAACTATTATTACGCAATATATATTTAAATCTTTTACATAAATATATATTTATCATATGTAGCTTAGAGTGATACACATTTATTTTTTATAATATAACACAAATCTATTACCAAATGAAGTTTTTCGGTGAGATTCTATTTGTTTACATAATGTAAAACTATTTATATCTGCTAAATTATGAATATCACTTATTTCCCCTTCATTTATTTCAAATATAACTTCTGTAGAATTTTTAAAAAAACTATCAATTGTGTTTAAAAAAGCCAGTTCGCCTAGTTCATTTTTTAAATGATGCAAATAATTTAAAGCAAATATAATATCTATTTTAGGTGTTGTCTTTTCATCCTCAAAAATAATATCTTTTCCAATTTTATGTTCATAGAAATGAATACCTAGTTCACACGAAACATCTATTTTTTTACCGTCTTTCCATAAATGCAAATTATTATAAATAGCTATTTTATTGCAAATATTTAAAGCTGGACGGTTATGGTCTATCCCAATAACCTTTTTAGCGCCCTCTGAAATACATTTAAATGAAAAATAACCATTAAAACAGCCAGTATCGCATATAATTTTATCTTTTAAAGAAGTACATTTTAATATATTATCGAAAGTTATCCAGTCTTTTTCTGTACCTTTTCTTATATATTTATTATCTAAAATAATACTTTGATAATGATTAGCACCAGATGTTTTATCTATAAAATTTAACAGTCTACTTTCTTTGCTCTCATTTAGTATACTATTTAAATGATCATCATTGGTATAATCTATATACACATTTCCTTTTCTATATTTATATAAAATATTACAATTATATGTTTGTACGTTATTCTTAATAATGTTAATAGTATTAGTTATACTTTCTACATAACTATCATATAACGTTTGGTTGAAGTCTCTTGGTTCTTGAATGGCAATAGTATGATAATAATCATCTATGTCCGTATAAATTAATATAAAATCAATATCATTATTACTTAAGTTAAATTTGGTTATAATATATTTTAATAACTCATTGTTATATGCATCTAAATATAATTCATTCAAATCGTTACAATTACTTAAATGCATATCTATTTTTGCATAGTTTAAACTATGACTAAAATATGAATATATACTGTCATATGAAATACTATTTTTATCGCTACAATAAAATGATTTGCCTGAACCACATAACCCAGTAACAACGTGTAGTTTCATATATATAGGTTTATATAAAAATATGTCTTTATCTAACTTATACCAAAATAATGATTCTAAATGATTTGTATATCCAATAAAAATAAATTCCTTAAATATCTTTTTTATGATAATATTTACACAGGTTTTACAAAATATTATTATAATATATATATATATTATAATAATACATGAGTCAATATCTAAGTGCTATATCTAACAAGTTGCAGACGATGTTGAATAATTTGTCTGGTAAGTTCACAAAAACTGTTGTGAAACCCACCCTTGCAAAAGGCACCTATGAGAAAATAAACAAAGATTTAGAAAACTATTTTATCCGGGAAGGAATGTCGCAAGCAATTGCACAACAACAAGATTTAACCAATCGTCTTATTGCAATTGAAGGATTTTTGTATGATGGTCTACATGGTAATTTAATAATGCAATTGCGAGATAACTGTGATGCGGATGATACGGAATGTCTTGGTAATAATTTAACAGCGGCTGCCGAAGTTTTAAAGGATAAAATTGTGGAAGCGTTCAGAATACTAAATATAATGATGGGACGACCAGCCAGTGAATTTATAGTTCCTGATGAAAATGCTAGAATACTATTTTTGGTGGAGTTATTATGTTCCAATCAACCTATTGAATACAGAACTAGTGTGAACGAAGATTTAAATACATTGATACAACAATACTGCCAGTTTCCTAATGAACCTAAACCCTCTCTTCCTGAATCGGTTCAGCCTTTGCCCAAGAAGCAACGTCTTGGAATACCTAGTGGTCCGAGTACACGGTATGTCCCTGGAATGCCTCCAGAAAAGTTTGATGTTGTTCTACCTCCTGCGGATTCTGCAAAGAATATTTGGAATCCTTCCGGAGGCAAAAAAGCTAGAAAAACTCGTAGAAAATATATACGAGTAAACCGTAAGACTAACAAACGTAAGACTAACAAACGTAGAAAGAATAGTAGACGTAGACATAAATAGTTGTGTGGGTTTTGTATTATTTGATGTATTGTATTATATTGTAAATTTAATACGTCAAATACATGTATGTATTGTATTACTCGCTATCACTATCCAGCAGATCTTTTTCCTGCGTATGTTCTGATCTGAAATATTCAAATGGATCATTATTGAAGTATGTATTGAGTTCTAATTCATGTGCTATTTCAGGTTCTACCAATGCTTCTTCTGCTTCTGCTTCTGATTCTACATGGGCTACTTCAGGTTCTACCAATGCTTCTTCTGCTTCTGCTTCTGATTCTACATGGGCTACTTCAGGTTCTACCAATGCTTCTTCTGCTTCTGCTTCTGATTCTACATGGGCTACTTCAAGTTCTACCAATGCTTCTTCTGCTTCTGCTTCTGATTCTACATGGGCTACTTCAAGTTCTACCAATGCTTCTTCTGCTTCTGCTTCTGATTCTACATGGGCTACTTCAGGTTCTACCAATGCTTCTTCTGCTTCTGCTTCTGATTCTACATGGTCTACTTCAGGTTCTACCAATGCTTCTTCTGCTTCTGCTTCTGATTCTACATGGGCTACTTCAGGTTCTACCAATGCTTCTTCTGCTTCTGCTTCTGCTTCTGCTTCTACATGGTCTACTTCAGGTTCTATGGGGGATTCTTGTGCTACAACATCTTTTACCTTTTCATCTTCTACTTCAGGTTCTTTTGACGGTTCTTCTGCTTTTGCTTTTGCATGTGATGCCTCGGTTTCCGAAACACCTTGTTGTTCAGTGGATTTTACTAAATTAAAAAATTGGAGACAATTTTTCCAAAACTGCATTTATACATACATCCAATATTTTTATATTTTACATAATCCCTTAAACATTTTTATCCTGTTTCTAAATATATTATTTATCAACTACAACTTCTTTGGAGACATTATGTATGATTTTATCATAGTTTGTCGGTTCCGTACAACCCATAGACTGACTTAAAATATGTAAATATTCTGTGTTTTTATTAGAATCACTATCTTTGCATCTCGGATTTTGTTCAACCCATTCAGGAATTTGCTGAATATTTTTAGTGCTAATTTTATTGATTACTTTTCGCATTTGTTTCTTTTCTTCATTTTCTTTTTCCCATTTGTTCTCGTCTTTGACATACAAAACTTCTCTCTTGGAGTCAGTACAATGGACCGGACGTTTTGTAACATCTAAATTCTTGAGATTCTTGATAATAATGTTGGAAATACCATTGACGAATCCTGTAGTTCCAATGGTTTCTAAATCAGATAATTGTAATTTGACAGAGTCCACAAATTCCATAATGTTCATGGCATCTTTACATGTTTCATTCAGGAAAAATTGCAGATTAAATGTTTTGTTGTGAGAGTTTACATTACTATTATTGATGGAACTATGTGTCTGAGACATACTCATTATGATTTTATTTTGTTCTATCAGCATTTCTTTGAATTCCTTATTTTCTTTCATTAAATACGAAATTAAATCAGTTTTATCGGATTCTTCAGGTACATTTGTAGCAAATGAAATAGTAATATTACAGGTTTTTTTGTGTTTACATAGAGACGACATATGTCTATATTGTTTTCCACATTTGCACATATATTGGATAACTTTTGATTCGGCGACGTTAGTCACACTTAGTCTCTTATGTTTTCCGGTTTGTTCATGCTTCATCCATTCGCTTAATTTACAGCATCCATAGTCACATGTGTCGCAGTAGAATTTTTTGGAGATTTTTAAGGAGATTTTCTGTTCGTCCATTTGTATTATCTCCTAATATATTATTCCTAAATACTTTCACGAATAATATTTTTTTATTTTTAAGTAACAAAATGAAAATTATTATTTTGGTATTTCGCTGCATTTTCTAGTAAAAGTCAAAAACTGAATTTTTCGTTCAAGACTTTTTTGGCAAAATCAAAAATGGACATTTTAAAAATGTCCAAAATTCAAAATCCCAAAAAAGTCTTGGAGGAAATTTTCATGTTTTTATTTTTCTTTAAGTTACTTTGGAAATATTATTATGTTTCGTTAATTTGTCTCACATGTGCCTTGAAAATGTTACGATTTATTTTTTGTATTTTGAAATAATATTGCATAAAATTTACATCATTTGTTGTAATTCTTGTATAATCATGATGATACCCCGCAAGCAATGAAATAGGATATTCTGTTTTACCCTTACCTACATAACTCATAATAATATTTATAATCTCATCAAATAAATACATGTAATGAGATTATATTATTTTTTTTCCAAAATTAAAAATTGAACGCATTTGAATAAGTTTTGATTTACTTATAAATCATTGATAAAACATGTTATCCATTAAATCGCTGGAAGAGATATATGAACCGAGAAGTAAAGAATGGGACAGTTTGCGTCTTTTATATGATGAATGCAGTAACCAAATATATAGGTTACAAAATATAAAAAGACACATGGATAAATTCACAAAAAATGGGTTTTGCGACGATCCGTTTCCCAAAAATTATTTATATCTATGTAACAAGTTTGAAGTGGAAATTGCTATTTTGCAAGTAAAAAGAGATGAAGTTGACAAACAGAGGAAACTGTTGTGGAGGGATATGGAAGGATTGTTTAAGATCACACCTAAAAATTCCAAATTGAAAAAAATTACACCTCTGGCAAAAAGACAGCTGGAAAGAGAATTATGTTCCATCTGTTACGAACAACATACTATCAAACAACTAGTTACCACGAATTGTGGTCATACCTTTGGTAAATGTTGTTTATCAGAAATGCTAGAACATAATTATGACAATGTAGTTGATATGGTCTGTCCTTGTTGCAGAAACGATCGCATGGAATTAATTAGATATGCATAAAATATTATTTGTATTTGTATTTTCATTTGTTTGTAACTATAATAATAAATAGCTATTTTTTTCTATGAACTTCTCCAATTCTTCAATATTGATTTCATCCATTTCCACATGCGATTCCCAAAAATATTTGCAAAAGGCCCATTTAAATTCACAATCGGTTCTGTACCAGTTTTTATGATCTGTTAACAATTTTGAGTATAACTGTTTTGGAAGCAATTGTAAACTAGAATATGGCAATACATAACATAATTGAACAATCGGCGAAACGGGATGACGTGGTTTGTTTTGTATAAATTCTGTTTCAAGTACAGGAATGTATTTGATTAAATCGGTTAACAAAGGGGGATACTGATATTTGTACCTCCATCTCCAATCCGGACAGTTTGTTGTATAATATTTTAAAGTCCATTCTAATCCTTCCAAGTAATTAATACAAACCTGTTTAATTTGTTCTTCCGTATCATTTCCGGATATATTAAACAAGGAACGATAGTATCTAGATTGCCAATAGTCTTTGAATGGATTAATATACTTTTCCAAGTCACGATCATACGTAGGAATAGCTTCTAATTTTTTTAACATTTGTTCCGGCGAATCTGTTGGATAATATATTTTGGCTTTTTTGTCTCTTAACTTGTACTCGGTTTTTAGATAGGATTCTTCTTGAATTGACAATGTCTTGATAAATGTTCTTAGGTTGTTCCAATATACTATTTTTCCATCTGTTAAAACTTCACTTGTTTTACCAAGCGTTTCACGGTAGACATTCAATAACTTATCAATACCTCCAGTTCTTATATTAATAGCCGGAAAATGTGGCAAAAAATCGTTTCCTAAAAGGAATGATAAAAAAATATAATCATACGTTTTACTATGTTTCTCTTGAATTGTAGAAATGTTGTTATTATTCATATATTGTAATACTTTGTTAGATAAGAGAGGTATATCTAAGACGTAATTCGCGTTTGGTTCTAAGTCAGCGTTAATGGACTGAATAAAATGAGGGGTTTCGCGAAATAAATAGATTTGATTACAAATAGGCAAATGATTCATAGATAAAACAATCAAATCTGCGTCTAATCCGTAAATAACCGTTGACCCATTTGAGTGTTCTTCAACATTGTCTCTTATGTATTCAAATATTTTATGTTCGCCCTCCCCACAATCATCACTGGTTGAAACTATAATGGATTTCAGATTAAAAGTGTGAGGGCATCCGAAGTGTAGTTTTACATGTTGACTAAGTTCTTTCATAAACGTAGTTCCTGGAGTTATTGCACTTGTATTCCAGGGATCTTCACCGACTTTCTTGTAAATTTGTTTGGTGAGCTGGTTTTGGTAAGACGTTTTGTAACGACGTGAACGCTGTTGGTCTAATTTGGCAACTGGGGCTACTCCATCAAATGCAATAATTACTCTAGTACTGGGTTGAATCAGTTTTATATAATATTCAATTTTCGCACAAACTGATTTGATGATACTCAGGGCGATCGTTTCATTTAATTCGCTGCTAGTTATTAATTTACCGTATACATCGTATATAATAGAGTTGCAATCTAAATATAAATTATCAACATTTTTGTTTCTATTTAATTTTTGAATAATTTCTATGTGATTTCTTACTATATAGGAAAAGAAACTTGGTATACCCATATATATTATATGCATTCAAGCATTTAATATATTTAATTTTAATTTATAATATATTATATATATACCATGAAAAAAATAAATGCTACAGAAAATATCAAAATAACTCTCCCTCCTAAAATAAACAATGATGTCATATCATTAATACATAAAAAAGTATATTTTTTTCAAGACGTAATTCAAAAAACTTTTTTGTATGTTAACAAAAATAAAACATTAGATATTTTAGGAATTAGTGATGTAAATAATTGTATCAATACCTTGTTTCTTTTAAATAAACAATTAAAAGATTTGTTATTACCGCTAGAGAATTCTACCAATATAGCTACCGATTATATCATAAATGAATTACAGAATATAAACAATGAACTATCTGTTTTGTTTAAATCTTATGGTACAGATAGTTTGGACGACTTATTATGTATTTGTTTTGGTAATAATACAATTGATATGCAAACGATTTCTGATACGGATATATTAAAATTAGAGTTATTAAAGAAATATGTTCATCCAATTAGTTATAAAATTATAGTACCTAAGAAAGAGAACAAGTTAGTAGATGGTTCATTGAATGAAAATTCTAAAAATTTGGAGTGTATTAATATACCTAGTTCTACTAAATCATTCCATTTAAAAGTCCATGGTGTACAAATAGTGATACATCACACGAATCAAAACAAAAGTTTAATTATAAATGGTCTCGTTGATGACATATCTGTTGATATTTTAAATAATACTTTTATTAATTACAAACTTCGTGAAATTTTTGTTAATCTTCCAAAAGAAGAAGAGTTTAATAATGAAGGTTTCACGAGGTTTGTTTCTTGTTTATCTCTAAAAGATTTTCTTATACATAACTTTAATGACTTTTATTCTAAATATATTGGATACTATACAAATATCAAAACACTAAAGTGTAAAAATATTTCGCAAACGTTAAAAGATTTTTTAGCTAATGATTTGTATTTAAAACGCATGTTAATTATTCAGTTATTGATCTTTAACAACAGTCTTGAAAATCAATATTTGGCTTATTTACTGTATGATATTCTATCTAACGATGTAAATGGTAACGTTGATACTCAAGAACAAATTATTATGTTTGATAGTTTTCCTTGGTTAGTAAAACAATACTTCAAGGAAGCTATGCAAAAAACAATTCAATATACTAATGAACTTACGAATTTTGATGTTAACAAAATACCTACAGAACAACAAATATGCTTGATGAAAGTAAATGATAGTGTTAAGGAAAAGGCAATGCAAAAGGTAAAAGAGTTAAAGTCAAAACCAGAAGACTCTGGATCAAAGGCACGACAATACTTAGACGGGTTGTTGAAAATTCCGTTTGGTATATTTCGTAAAGAACCTGTTTTATATATTATGAATAACATTAAACAAGAGTTTGCTACATTGGTTAAAACAACTAATATTCCGGATATTGAACAAAAAGATCAGTATACAAGTATAGAAATTTCAGGCAACCTAACAAAAATGAAAGAGTTACATAATACAACAAACATGTTAACTATAAAACATAACTTAATGAAAGGAGATAAGTCACATTTATTAGATACAATACATAAAATAGAGGCTTTAACAGGAAAGCATAATTTGACTTTTAAAAAGATAACTGTTCACAAAAAAGAGAGTTATAAACAGTATATTTCTGATTTTATTGATTTCGTAAAAGATGAACCGAGTATACTGTCAGATTTATCTCCTAGTGGAGATAAATCATTAAATAAATGTATTTTTCAAATAGAAAATCACTATAAACATATATACGATTATATGGAAAATATAAAAACTACACTGGATGATGCAGTGTATGGTAATACAAAAGCAAAAAATCAAATATCTAGAATTATTGCGCAATGGATAAACGGAGAACAAGATGGTTATTGTTTTGGGTTTGAAGGTCCACCAGGAGTGGGCAAAACGACATTAGCTAAACGTGGACTGGCTAATTGTTTGAAAGATGAGAAGGGAGAAACCCGTCCTTTTGCTATGATACAAATTGGCGGAGATAGCAATGGTAGTTCTTTACACGGTCATAATTATACTTATGTAGGCTCTACATGGGGTTCTATTGTTCAAATACTAATGGATAAGAAATGTATGAATCCGATTATATTTATTGATGAAGTAGACAAAATTAGTAAAACGGAACATGGAAAGGAAATTGTTGGTATTTTAACACATTTGTTAGATCCAAGCCAAAATGATTGCTTTCAGGATAAATATTTTAGTGGAATAGATTTGGATTTATCAAAGGCACTCTTTATTTTGTCTTACAATGATCCAGACTTGATAGATCGTATTTTATTAGATCGTATTCATCGTATTAAATTTACGAATTTAACATTAGAAGATAAACTAGTTATTTGCAACAAACATATATTGCCTGAAATTTATAAAAAAATGGGTCTAGATAACGTGGTTATTATAAGTGATGATGTATTGAAAGTAATCATAGATGAATATACTTGTGAGTCTGGAGTAAGAAAATTAAAAGAAGTTTTATTTGAAATCATAGGAGAAATAAACTTGGATTGTTTGTACAACTTTGATAAAAATCTGGTTTATCCTATTCATGTAAGCGTTTCTGATATAAAGACCAAATATTTCAAGGATAAGCATGAAGTAACAAATAAGAGAATATACCATTGTAGTAGAGTTGGTTTTATTAATGGCATGTGGGCAAATGCGATGGGTCAGGGAGGGATAATTCCTATTCAATGCAACTTTTTTCCTTCCAATGAGTTTTTAAAATTAAAATTGACAGGTATGCAAGGAGACGTTATGAAAGAAAGCATGAATGTAGCTCTGACTATGGCATGGAACCTAACATCAAAAGATAAAAAAGACCTCTTGGTTGAAACACATAAAAGCAACTTGAACGGGATACATATTCATTGTCCTGAAGGCGCTGTTCCCAAAGATGGTCCAAGTGCAGGAGCAGCCATTACTACCGCTATCTACAGTTTATTTAATGATATGAAAATTAAACACGACTATGCTATTACAGGTGAAATTTCTTTAGATGGAACGATTACTGAAATCGGAGGTTTAGATTTGAAATTTTTGGGAGGAATTAAAGCCGGAGTAAAACATTTTATTTATCCTCAAGACAATGAAAAAGATTACAAAACATTTATGGAGAAATATAAAGATAATCCTATTTTACATGGCGTTGATTTTGTGTGTGTGGGTAAAATAGAAGAAGTGTTTAACATTATATTTGAGTAACCATTATTATTTTAGGTAACTCAGGAATACCCCATTTTAATCTGTATTTATATTATATGCCCACGAGACTTATTTGCGCAAGATACAACGAAAATATCAATTGGCTGTTGCCATTGAAAGATGATTTGATTACGGTTTATAATAAGGGTCCAGATGATTTGCATTTATTTCCCAAAGATAAAATTGTAAAATTAGAAAATTTAGGAAGAGAAGGAGGTACCTATTTGTATCACATTATTCAAAATTATGATAAATTAGACGATTATACAATATTTATTCAAGGTAATCCCGTGGATCATGTGTTTTGTAGAGAATATCAGAGAAGTTACAATGAAATATTTACTACGTTTAAACAACCAAAGTCGTATGATTTTAAATATATATCCAAACATTTTATTCGTGTTCATAAAGATGAAATAACTAACTATACATCGGGTATACCCAGTTTAGGGATATTTGTAGATCCTATACCAACAAAAGAGGTTATAAAAAAAACATTGCAACTTACAAATTTACCTGAGTTTTCCGAAAAGGATATATCATTACTAGTAGATAAATTGAAACAACATGGAGATATGATAACGATGTATGAATTATCTGATTTTTTTGTATCTAATAAAAGTTTTATGTCAAATGATGGACATAATTCACGTAGATTAGAGTTATATTCGCTGTTTGATACTAGTATATTAGAGATTGTTATGAATACTGGGTATGAATTTGGGTACGGAGCATTGTTTGTGGCTTCCAAAAAAGCTATTTTGAAATATCCCAAACAATTTTGGGAAAATATATACAGCACTTTTCAAAGCTTTATGCCGGCTTCTGGTTGGGGATTAGAAAAATTTTGGAGACTTATATTGACCGATGAAATGGACCGATTGAAAATAATAAAAAATATTCCTAATATTGGTGTTTATCCATTATGTTACGTATTTGAAAAGATGAAATTAAAACATAAAGAAAATACGTTATGGTTAGAATTTGGTGTTGCTTCGGGACGCACTATTAACTATATATCTACCTTTACAAGTGATAAAGTATATGGGTTTGACAGTTTTGAAGGATTGCCTGAAAAGTGGCGAGATGGGTTTGATACAGGTGCATTTAATTTGAATGGTAATCTTCCTCAAGTCAATTCCAATGTTGTTTTATTAAAAGGATGGTTTGATCAGGTCTTGCCATCTTTTATAAAATACCATAATAATAAAATTTCTTTTATTCATATTGACTGTGATTTGTATAGTTCCACCAAATATATTTTGAATACATTAAAACATCATCTTGAAGACGATTGTGTTGTTGTGTTTGATGAATTAGTTAATTATCCTGGATTTAACGGAGATACCGGTGAACTAAAGGCATTTTATGAATTCGTAACAGAAAACAAGGTAAACTACGAATGGATTGGGATGAATGGCGTACCTTTTGGAATGACTGGATATCCTCATGAAAATGTGGCAGTCATTATTCATTCTGTAAACTAAAGGTATAACTAAAAGGTAAACAGAGAAACATATGTAATAATAAAAACATAATAATAAAATCATAATAATAAAATATTTTATTATTATAATGAGTATAGGATTAGTAAATACATTATCGTTCTTTTCTCCCATCATTATTTCTTGCAGTATTTTAATCTTTTCCATCTTTTCTTTAGCCGTTGGGAAGGGGTTGTTCTACATTTATTGGTTACTAGTAGCGACGTTTGTTAGAATTGGTATTTTGTGGTTAATACCTGGCACAAATCCTAACCCGTCATATGCGAATGAAGTATGTTCCAGTGGTAATTTTTTGCCGTATGATAACACTACATACAGCTTATTTGTGATAGCGTTTACATTTTTTTATTTTACGGTGCCTATGTATATTACCAATAATATCAACTACCTAGTTATTATATTTTTTATTACGTACATTGTGTTTGATATATTAATAAAAATCACAAATGGTTGCTTTAGATCTTCCATTAATATTTTTGGAGATATTGTGGGAGGAGGAGGTCTAGGTGCGTTGGTTTCTGCACTTGTTTTTAGTTCACCGATTAGTAATTATTTGTTTATCAATGAATTATCTAGTAATAAGGAAACTTGTTCTATGCCATCTAAACAGACGTTCAAATGTTCAGTATATAAAAATGGCGAACTGATCAACTAAGTCAACATTTGTAAAAAGTTGATTCTAAAAGTTAAAATGTTTGATGTTTTCCATTATCCATTTTTTAAAACGTTTAACCAATTGTTTTCTATGAAAGTTGTCTGCTAGCAAAGCTATGTTGTTATTGCGTGTATAAGAACTTGAAAAATGGTTAAAGTCTACGATAATATTTTTTGATTTGTATATTTCTAAATCTTCATATTTGAATAATGGTTTGTTATTTCTTTGGCTTACTTTGTTGTGGAATGCATACAAAAAATTTTTAAAATCGGTTTTTGTTTTTAGATCTTTTACATTCAAGCCAGATAATACTTGTTTCGCGTGGTCTGTACAGGTAGGACATGGTAAATGATGACAAATTTGTATAATATAGTTAAATAACTCAACGTGTTTATCATGATAACTTTCTTCTTTTAATTTTTCAACAAGTGTATGAAACAAACTCCATAATGGTGGTCCCCATTGGTTAGGCGACATTCCTATATTAAAACACAAAATAAAAAATATAAAGACTAATCGCAAATATTATGATATGACTAAATATTTTATTGAAGATAACATAGATTTTTATAAAATCTTACAACAGTCTCTAACAGAAACAACAGAATATAGTGTACAAGAACAATTATGTTTAATTAGTACAGTTCCATTAACAGAACATTATGTTCGTATGGATTGTGGACATGCATTTAATTATATCCCTTTATATAATGAAATTATAAAACAAAAATTCAGATTGAAGTACAATACTACGTATGTTTTGCAGTGTCCCTATTGTAGAGCTAAACATTCTAATCTATTGCCTTACTATCCTGAATTAAATGTAAACCTAGTTTATGGGGTAAATACGGATGATATATTTTATAAAATGGTTATAGATAAAAGGACATCAAAATTAGTATACGAAAATACATTGCATTATTTTTTAAATGGTCAATGTTGTTATAACTACACGCATCTAGACTCTGACTTAGAGATGCATATAACTCCATGTGAAAATACATGTGTTATTGTACATGCTGAAACAAGTAAAATGTATTGTGTGTTACACATACAAGAAGCTAAAAAACTTTACCGAATACAGGAGAAAGCAAAAGAAAAGGATGCCAAACAAAAAAAGAAAGCAGAAGAAAAACAAAAAATAAAAGAAGAAAAACTCAAATTAAAAGAAGACACCAAAAAAATAAACATGCAACATAATAGATGCGGTTATATGTTAACAACGGGTCCAAACAAGGGAACCCAATGTAAGAATAAGCAATTAGAAAATAGCTTGTGCAAAACTCACCTTTCTAAAGGTTCTAACACAGAAAACAAAATATAAAATTAGTATTTAGACTTAATATATAGTAATATATTATGACAGAAACTGCAAACTCTTCATCAAAAGATGAACTAATCAACAACATAAAAGAATGGATAAAACTAGATAATGAAATTGTCAAGTTCAAAGCCGATATTAAGGAAAGAACTACTAAAAAGAAAAAATTAACAGATACTCTAGTTACTGTTATGAAAGGGAACTCCATTGATTGTTTTGATATAAATGGTGGGTCTTTAGTTTACAAACAAACCAAAACCAAAAAACCAATTAATAAAAAAACGTTGTTGATTGCTTTAGAAAAATATTATAAAAGTAACAAAGTAATGGCTGAAGAGGTGGTGCAACATGTTATGGATAATAGGGAAGAACAAGTAAAAGAAACCATTAAACGCAAAATGCAATAAAAATATAACAAACATATAATAACAGTTACAATAACAATTTAAACGCTTATGTAGTAAGTCATATATTGTTTATGATGGTTGAAGAAAATGAATATAGGTTGCCTTTGTTGGATAAATTGACAGATAATAAGTTACATCTTGATAGCTATAATGAAGACCATTTAGTCAAGGTTATTTGTTATCACATTCATGCTAATGAAGCGTATCCATTCATACAGGTTATGTTGTATAATAATGGAAGTAGTTTGTCGTTACCATGTTTGGATCGTAGTACAAGTACTATTACAGATACATTAATCAATGAAATATCATTTGCCTTGGATTTGCAAAGAGAAACAGACAAATGTAAAATCAAACCACAAGGGTTTTTAGATGGAGAAGATTCAGTAAGATATTTTTTTGTTGACTTGTCTGCATTATCAACCATAACTGGTGTTTTTTTACAAAATGATACATCAATATGGTTTGGATTGTTGAGTGAACTGGTTAATAACAAAATGATTTATAGTTTATCTGTAAATAAAGATGTTTGTGATTTTTTTTATAATCACTATGACTTATTTATATTACACAATCCTTCTACAGGTTTAAAATACCCTCTTCCTGATGTGGTATATTATGGATCGCATTTTAAAATAACCGAGTTTCAAAATGAATTTGGTATCAACAAACAAAAACGCAAGCTGGGAGAATATTTTTACTATACGTATGCATTAGAAGATGCGATTGAAGAAGGTGTCAAAGACAACCAAGAATATGTTGCGTCTATTTTCATGGGAGGAGGAATTAATCGTGTTGCGCTATTAGTAGATAACATGATATATTTGAATGAAGAAGAAATAGATAAGCAAGATGACTGTGAAACATATATTTCTGGGTTGATGGAAGTGCATGACTCTATTTTTGTATGTTCTAAACACAAATCGTTCATTCTTATGAAAGATATTCATAGGCAAGTTAGTTTGTCTTATCATAAAATAGAGGACACAGTTGTGTCTCGTGATTCGTGGTGGTTGTATACAGTTGATTGATGAGTTTTGACAACACTGATTATAGGAAAACACAGTAGATATTATATATTTATTTCTTGAATAAATATATATTCTACATGCAAGGATCTACTATAACCAATATAGGATTAAGCATTATTTTGTTGTATAGTATTACACAAATTATGCAATTTTATGGTATGGGTGTCAATGTTTACGGTTCTTATGTTTCTTTTTACGTATTTTTGTATTTGTCTACTTTTATTTTGCCCAAAGAGTATCCGAAGTTAACGGAATGAAAATATACTTTAAGTACTTTCCTCAGGTCTATGACTCTTTAAGTTGTTTTTTAAATAGTAAATAAAATTGAAGTAAAGATAATTTTATATGTAGAGGTAGATACAACAAATACAAATGGAAAAACGTTTAAATAAGAAGATTGATACTTATATTAGTCAGTTCAAAGAGGACATTAAAGAGAAAGTTATGCAGTTGGGCATAAACGACAAGGAAGAAATGAGACAGTTTGTTCAGTTTATTTATGAGTATGACCAACTAGCTTTGAATAAAGAAGATTTTTTGAAGAGAAAGAGAGTGAAAAACGTGGTTAATTTGTTTGATAGATGCTGTGCGAAACGTGCTAATGGAGAACAATGTACCCGAAGGAAAAAGGAGGAAGATGAGTATTGTGGTACACATATGAAGGGTACACCTCATGGAATTGTCGCAAACCAGGAAGAACCTTTAGTGACAAACCAAAAAATAGAAGTATGGGCACAAGACATTCAAGGTATTATTTACTATATTGACAAAAGTAACAATGTTTACCAAGCAGAAGATATAGTTGCAAATAAGTTAAACCCGAAAATCATCGCAAAATACACGAAACACGGAGAAAGCTACACGATAAATATTTAAAAAGAAGTTTTAGAAAAAAATATAAAATAAAAAGTTTATATTTTGAAAAAAATGTAGTGCCAAAATGCAAAAATAGGATTATACACTATGTTTGGTTCAACCTTTTGAAAGGTTGAAAAAAAATTGAAATAAAAAGTAGTAAGTAATAAGTATAAAAAAAGTAATTGAATAAATATAAAAGTAAAAGGTAAAATGTCAAACCAAATGTCCCGAATAATGCAAGGAATGGAATCAATGATG
>Ga0214923_10001443_pt1 | contig 33743 bp, 31 predicted proteins | sample LL1510_MetaG_FD_177993 | JGI IMG/M metagenome (GOLD analysis project Ga0214923, IMG submission 177993) | Freshwater microbial communities from Lake Lanier, Atlanta, Georgia, United States - LL-1510 | ecosystem: Environmental > Aquatic > Freshwater > Lake | place: USA: Georgia | collected...
CTCGTTATGGCAGGCCAAAATGTAGGAAATCTTTAGGCCAGACATCTTACCCTCCTCCCTTTTCCTCCCCTGGCTCCCGGGAACCAGGCGGGACAGCACCACAACTCCCAGGGGATAGGATAAGTAGGGCAGGGAAATCCAGCCGATTTGCAGATAAAAAAATCCTTCGAGAAACCCTATCGGCATAATTTCCCCCGGATCGCCTGAAAGGTTTTCTCGGAGACCGCTTTTTTGAGCCACCCCAACAGGAAATAGCGGATTTTGAGACGAACCAGCAAAGTGACGGAACCACCGAGAATCCGGTCGATTTCCTCAAGGGACACCCTGCGATGGGCGCTAAACCGGCCCATCGGGGATTCAGCTTGGGCGCCGGAGAGATAGCCCGGTTCGGAGGTGAAGAACCTTTGGTAATTTGATTCTCGAGAGAGCTGAAACACCCGGTTGTTCCAGTATCCGTGGGGAGCCGAAAAAGAAGTCACCGATTTGCCAATCTTACTCTCGAGGATTTCCTTGGATATCCTGAACTCTTCCCGGATTTTTTCAGTGGACAGGCGGCAAAGGTTTTCCGGGTGGGTGTGGGAATGGGATCCGATCTCCATCCCGCAGCGGGAAAGCTCCTGAACATCGGGCCAGCCCATAAAACCCTTCTGGCCCACTTGGGAGGTGATAATGAAAAAAATCCCCGTCTGTTGCGTGTGCATTAGGTTAGGTAGGGCTTCCCGAATGTGACTTTCCCATCCGTCATCAAACGTGGTTTGGAGGCTCAACGGGGCCACGGGGCGTTGAAAGGATCGGATATTTTGGCAGATTCTTCCAAAGAGATTGGCGTCCACGTCTGAATGCCGTTGGCAGATTCCGGACACGAGATCATGAAAATTTAGGAAGCAGAATTTCACTGTCCGCCCCTTCTCCAACGAAGGTACATAGGCAGCAGCCATCGTTTGAATTTTGCAAACCAAGGACGGGTCCAACCCAATGCAGGATATTGAAAAGGGATGCCGCCCAGATTTTTTTTGAAAGAATCGATACTTTCCCTTCCCGCCCCCCCCAGATCGTACCAGCGACAGCCCCGTTCGACGGCGGCCTGGATGGCTGCCCACTGGATTCCATGGCTCGCACCCGCACTTGCCGCCAGGTGTCGATGGCCTCCGCTGACATAATACATCGTGCCGGCATCAAAAAAGAATGCCCCCATGGCTAATAAGGTTGGCCCCGCGAAGGCATAAAAGCACTTTCCCTGGCCCCATTCCTCCATGGATTGGATCAGGCGGACAAAAAAGCTCCGTGGATGGGACGGTTTTGTTTGGCGACGGGCAAAAGCCTCGGCGAGAATTCGGTAGCTTTCCTCCAAAAGGCAGGGGTCTCCTCTCCTTGTCTCGATCACCAAACCTTCTTTTTCGGCCTTTCGAACCATATTTCGGTTCTTACTTCCAAATTCCGACCAAGCCTTTTCCCGGTTGGCAGGAATGGTTTTGATAAACGTTTGGATGGGTTTTGCCCCGGGGACGGTTACCTCTTCCGGCTGGGCCGGCCAATCATAATTGGGACGAGGAATGTTCCTGACTTCCAAAGATCCTTTAATTTGGCTCAAAAAAACCACTTCCTGCTTTCGCAACGCCCAGCGGGTGGCTGGATCCGCCTCGCCCGAAAGCAGAAATCCATCCTGATACGGGGAAAAGGACCCTTGGAAAGGACTTCCCCAAACGGAGAATCCAAAACGCCGGGCTAGGGTGTAGGGAGAGGTGAATATCGGCACCCCGCCTTGATACGTGGTCACCCAAGCGGTCTGGGCCCGGTAGGCCTGATTGACTAGGGAAAGGTAGCCCGGAGAGGAAAAGGGGGATCTGACCTCCGGCGTGCTTTCATCCCACACCGGAGGCTCCCTGGATATCCTGTGGATGAACAGCGGGCTCACTGGGGAGCTACCTCTGCACAAAAAAGTTTTTTTTCAATCTGCCAAGACCGTTGATGTCGGCGCCGCAAGCAGGTTGTCCGGAGCACGTTTTCATGGCCGGGCCACCGGAAGATCCGCAATCCCCGCCTCGCCGCGTAATCCAGAAAAGCCCGGGGGTTTTCAGCCATAAAAGGAAGGCTATGCGGGTAGATCGGCTTACCCCTGGGCAACAGAAGTGTGGCCCGCAGCCGCCGGAGCTCTTGCTGGATGTTTCGCAGGTCGCTCCGACATGGACAAAAGCCACGGGTCGCTTCGGGGCCCGGTAAAAACCAACGGTAGGGCCGCAAAGCGGAGACCCCCGGGCGAAAAAGTTGCCGCCCACCGGAAAGACTCGTCGCTCTCGGGACTCGCCTTCGCAACCAGTCCCACCAGGATCCCGAAAGGTTTTTTAGGGATTTGGCAACCAACGGCTTGAGAGGAGGAAGGTGGATTGAAATCGGTGCGGGACGCGTATCCCGGATGCTTTCCAGGCGCACCGCCCCGTAGTAATTCCGGGGATCGGATTTGCCAAAACTAAAAACCGAAAGATTGGCCTGGATTGTTTTTTGGCGAAAAAACGGGCTGGGGTCATGGCAGGAATCAAAAATCACATAGGCCGGCAGGCCGGGTATATTTTTTCGGGGCACGTCCGGAAACAAGCCAAAGAAGTTGCAAAACAGAAAAATGTCGTCGCGAGGAATCTTGGTTTTTTCAAGCTGCGGCAGGAGGCGCGCATTCAGGTCATAAAGCAACGTGCGAAAACCGCAATGACAAAGATACCGTTGGGTGTTCCCGCAATACAACGCTGGCAGCCAAAGGGTCCGGCGGGCCCCTGCCTCGTGGAGCAGGTTGGCACCGAAGGCCAAGGCTTCGCGGCCCTTATGAAAATAGAAGGTTTTTTTTGCCAAGAATTTGGTTTCCCCATACAAACAAATACACCGGCACAAACGTCTCGAGCTGCAGAATTATGATTTCATCGAACCCGGAGGCGTTCAGCGTCCAAAAGAATGCGTTGAAAACCAAAAGGCTGGAAACCATCCCACCCCACCCATGAGTTCTTTCCGAGATTTTGAGGGCTTGAACAAAGCCTAAAACCATGAGGGGAATAGCCAGGAAACAAAGTGGTTTTCCCCAGTAGGCGTAGCCCAAGCCGTATAACGTGAAGAGATGGGTGGTGTATAATTCCCCATTGAAAAACGATGCCCATTTTTTATCCCCGTAGATCACCGCATAGGTTTGGCTTGTTAGGATGACGGAGAAGGGCCGACCGGGCAGCATCCAGTTTAGGATCGATTTCAGGTCATTATCCAGCCGGATCAAGACACCCGGCTGAATCCATTGGTTTTCTTGTTGCAGGTTAATCACGGAATCAATTCCTGTCAGGCGATCAAAGATTTCCTGGGTGCGGAGAAGGCTGCGGGGCGAGACCTCCCCTAAGGCCCCCAAATATTCCCCTATGGAGTTTTTTTCCGGCAGATAAAATTGGTTTGCCCGGAGTTGCTTTCCCAGATTGAAAAAGATTGGCACCGCGGCCAGGCTGACCAGCAGCAGCATGACCGTCGTTTTATGGATGCTTGCCTTGTTGAGGATAAATATAAAAAAGGAACAAGGCACGAGGATTTGAATAAGAGCCGACTTGGAGCTCATCAGGGTTTGCGTTCCGGCGGAGATCAGAAGAACCGAAACACAGAGAATCCATACTGTTTTTTTGATTTTTTGCCTCAAGGGAAAAACAAAAAAGAGGACCAATATCGTCAAGCTACTGGCGTTGAGGGCCGTGATCAGCCCTTTGGCGAGAAAGGAAAGGCTGCGGGCACCTTCCGTGTGACGACCGTAGCCTATTTTCGCACTTAGATAAAAGCGAAGTAAAACCGCCACCAGCAAGGCAGCAGAAAAAAACACTGCTTGGAGATTGGGCCAAGGAACGCCCAAGGCAGCGACCGAGGGCGAACCAGGGGATGGACGGGGTTGATACCGGAACCAGATCTCCACCAAGATCCAGGTGGCCAGAAAAAAAAGGCAAAGATCCCAACCCAAGGAGGCAATTTGAGCAGGACGGATGCCGACCACCTGGTACTTCAAGTTTTCAAGGCCTGGATTCAGCTCGACGGCCCGAATCACAAAAAAGAGAAGGTTGTAAAATAAGAAGTACCACAGAAGCGGCGATTGCAAGGCAAGGTTGCGAAACCCGAATAGGAGAATGCCGATGAAAAGAAGGCCGTAGGGCGCCAGAACGACCCAGCTCAAATGAGAACCCCGATCCACGGCGGCGCCCAAAAAAGCAATTCCTCCAAGAAGTGTCATGGCGGCTAGGAGGATTCGGCTGATGTTGATTTCAGAGGACATGCTGCAGCCATAAAGCTAGCCGGTAACCTGGAACTCCCAAAAATGTGAGTCCCCACGCTCCCCGGTATTTCCAACCAGAACGCCACAGTTTTACCAAACGGACCCGTGCCTCATGGGTGTGCCCCTTTTGCCACCGGGAAAGGGCATCTTGCCAGAGGATCTTTACTTTTTGGACTTGATAGGCCTCCGGGTATTGGCGACGAAGATGAGGATTGATGGAGTTAAGTTTCCTTATGATTTTGAGATTTTCCCTAGAAAAACGGTGGAAATTTTTATGGGTTTCACTTTCGGAGTGAACCCGCCAATAGGCCAAGGGCGCACGGACACACCCCACGGGATGCTTTTCGGCGATTCTTAGAAAAAGGTCTTTTTCTTCCGCCACATGTAGCTCGGGATCAAAAGGCTCCGGCATCCTCCGGAAGACATCGGCCCTGATCATGACGGTTTCCATGGAAATGCAGTAGTTTTTCAGGAGCTCTCCGAAAATCATCCCTTCTGGGACCTTGACGCGGTAATGTTTGAGAACTTTTTTGCCGTCAAAAAAATAGGTTTCCGAAAAGACCATGCCAAAATCCGGACAGGCGCGAAACTTTTCAAGTTGCCGAGTGGTTTTTTCAGGTAACCACAGGTCATCGCTGTCCAAAAAGGCCAGATATTCGCCTCGGGCCAGCCCGCAAGCCCGGTTCCGGGCCTCGCCCAGCGGGATTTGCCGAGGAGCTTCGGCAAGCAGGATCTGGTTCCGGGGATCAGGAAAGGCCCGGACCATAGCCGGGGTGCCATCGGTAGAAGCGTTGTCCCACACGATGACTTCCAGGCGAGGGTGAGTTTGCCCCAAGGCGCTGGCCAGCGTAGCCGGCAAATACTTTGCGCTGTTCCGACAGTTGATAATGACACTGACCAGAGGCAGGTCATCCCAAGAGGGCTTGGCGTTTATTTCCAGGTGATGGAGGGATGTATGATCTGCAGGTTGGCCAGATGCTTGTTTTCAAGCGCAACCGCCAGCATTTCCTCAATGACCGCACCGGTCAGAAGCTGGGGTTTCAGGCCAAGCTCCTTTAACTTGGTGTGGCGGGCCCGGTAATAATGATTCAATTGCTCCACCCGAGGGTTGGGCATGGTTTGAATCTTCGTCTCAAGCCCCATCTGGAGGGCTGCCAGCCGAACCTTTTCTGCAATCTGTTGCACGGAGAATTGTTCCGTAAATTGATTAAAAACCCGAAATTCTCCAGGACGGGCAGGCTTGAGAACGGCGATGCGGACGCACTGCAGGGTGTCGTTGATGTTGAGATACCCGCGGGTCTGCGACCCGTTTCCATAAACGGACAGAGGAACACCGAGGCAAGCTTGCACGACAAACCTGTTGAGGACGGTGCCGAAGACGTGATCATAGTGAAACGAGGTGGCCAAAGAAGGATCCAGACGGGTTTCTTTCGTGTGAATTCCATAAACAACACCTTGGTTTAAATCCGTGGCGGCCAGCCCCCAGATGCGGCAAGCGAATTCGATATTTGCGGAGTCGTGAACTTTGGATAAGTGATAAAAGCTTCCGGGTTTTTTGGGAAATAACATCCTGTCCTTGCGCCCGCGATGGCGGATTTCCAGCCAACCCTCTTCAATGTCGATATTGGGGGTTCCATATTCCCCCATAGTGCCGAGTTTCACCAAATGGCAGCGGGGATTGTATTTCTTAATGATAAAAAGGAGATTCAGATTTCCCACCACATTGTTGACCTGCGTGTAAACAGCGTCTTCCCGGCTCCGCATGGAATAAGGGGCCGAGGGTTGCTCCCCGTAATGAACAACGGCATCCGGGCGAAAGGACCGGAAGACCTCTTCCAAAAACTCCACCTGGCAAATGTCGCCAAAGTGGGACTCGATTTTTTTCCCAGAATGGTCCTTCCAGGCGTCAATACGTTCCCGTAGTGTGCGGATGGGCAGAAGAGGGGCGACCCCACAGAGATTTTCCCACTGCCGTTTTGCAAAATTATCCACCACCGCTACCGCCCAGCCTTCGGCAGAAAACTGCATAGCCGTAGGCCAACCCAGATATCCGTCTCCGCCAAGGATCAAAACCCTTTTTTGTTTCATGAGTGGCTAATTAATGTAGAAAGTTGGCAAGGTGGCAAGCTCCGATTGAAAGAAAAAGTCGATTCGCGGAACAGTTTGAAACAAGGCAGGGGCATCGGACTGGGCCTTGGAATCCTGTTCTTTCTGCTAGTCCTCCACGGCGTTTCACTTTGGAACACGCCTAGGCTTGCCCCAGATGGGGACTTGCCTTTAAGAAATTCCGCACGTCTCTTTTTGCATGGGTTTTTTGATTACCACGGAATTAATGGTTCTTTGGACATTACCTCTGCGCGCGAACACTTCCAGCAGGCCGCGGACGAAGGGTTTCCGGAGGCCCAAGTGATGCTCGCTCGTATGATGATCGAAGACCAGCCCAGGGAAATGAACAGGATTGACGATTTCACACCACCACTGGAATACAATCACACAGCCCTACGATGGTTGCAAAAAGCCGCAGCTGCAGGGAACCATCTCGCTCAGGGATTTTTGGATGATCACGCCAAAACCCAAGCGTTTTTGGCCCAAGCCTCTCGAGGAGATTCGGAAGCGATGTTCAAACTGGGTGTTTTTTATAATCAGGCGCGGGGCCTGCCGTATAGCAGGAACTATTCCCTCTATTACCTGGCCAAGGCGGCGGCCGCAGGTCACCCAAGGGCGCAGGTAATGCACGAGGAAATGGATGTGGGGCGTAAACTCCAGGTCCAGAGGTACCGAAATAGCCTCGAAGGAGCTACGCGGGGTGATGGTAGGGCCATGTACGATTTGGCGATCTGCCTCTGGGGAGGGATTGGCACGGACGCCGACCTCAACGCATCCAACGACTGGATGGCCAAAGCAGCGGAGGGAGGATCCCCAGAAGCCCAAGCCGAACTAGGCAGCTTATATCTGAACGGATGGAAAGGGTCCCCTCCTGATTTGGTCCAAGCCATGATTTGGTGGGATAAGGCGGCCCGGCAAGGCAATAAAAGGGGTCTGAATAACCTTGGCTGGTATATGTTGCATCTTCGGCCCCATGAACCGGCCTTGTCTAAGCCAAAAGCGGTTGCATATCTTGAAAACGCTTCTGCTCAAGGTTTTGCCCCTGCCCAGCAAGCCTTGGAGAAGTACGGGTTTATTGCCAGCGAAGAGGGGCCAAGAATCTCTCCAGATATCAGCAAGCTTTCCATGGCGGCTTTGCTCGAGAAAGCGGATCATGGAGACAATGATGCACGAAATTTAGCAGCCACCAGGTTGCTGGAGGGAACCGGTGAAAAACCTCCGAATTTGGCTCAAGCCATGCAGTACTGGAAACTAGCCGCAGCCTCCCACAGCCCAGCGGCCTGTTTTAATCTTGGTTTTTCCTTATGGAAAACAGGATACCAGGATGAGGGAATCCGACTGATTGAAAGAGCTGCCCAAGAGGGCTGCCGGGCAGCTAATTCATTCATGACCTTGCACTAAGCCGTGCGTAGAGCTCTTTTTGGATAGAATCAGAACTACCGGAAGTAGGATAAGATTGAAAAGAAAAAGATTAAAGGAGCGGGCCACCACATTATCGAAACCGAATCCAACATAGGTATAATAGAAAGCATTGTAGACCATCGGTGCAAACAAAAGGGATAGCCAGTCACCTATTCCATGGCTTGTCCAATGAATAAGCAGCAAAAAAACAAGATAAATCATCCAAAGCAGGAGCAGTCCGCCCAACCATCCTTTCCCGAGAACAAAACTTAATCCAAAAATAGACCAGTTGTCCGACTGCTGGGACAAGGTGGCGGTCTTTTGCGAATATTCTTGGTAGCAAACCGATAGACCGTATTCGCTCAAAAACGCGTCTGGAAACGGCTTCCCTGGCCAACAGGCATTTACTGCACATCGGAAGGTGTTGGACCAATTCAAGATAGAACCGGGATTAACCTCCGGCCGAAGAAAAACCACCAGAGGAGCATCCAGCAGATTGATCCTTTGAATTATCTGGGCCCCGAAATTCTGTAGACTTTGAATCGGGCCAGGACTTTCTTGCCCTAGATAAGATTTTGTATAATTGAAGGATTGGATGTTTTGAATAATTCTAGCAGCGTATCTGGATGCGCTTTCGCTGCCGTCTCTTTTGAAGGATTGAAGGGAGGCTATTCGGAATACAAAGCCGAGATAAAAAAGGCCAACGGAAAAAGCTGCCAACACCATGAGGGTGCCCCATAGGGCTTTTGGCTGAACTTCGATTTTTCGACCCGCCACGAAAAAGGAAAAGGTTAACCAGAGAATCATATCATAAATTCCTCCCTTACTTCCCAAAACCGTTTTTAAAAGGGCGTACCCGATCCCGGACAAACCCAGCAGGATCCAATCTTGTTTCTTTTTTGTAGGTAAAAGAAAAAAGGCAAGCGCGCAAGCCGCCAAAGCGGCTTCGGGGTTCAAGATATTCCATATTTTTGAAATCAAAGGAACTTCCACAGCGCCTCTTGTCAAACCACTTTTAAATAATAAAAATGTGGCCACCCGGGAAGCGGCACAGAAAAAAAGAATCAGTGATAAATTGCAAAATAAATGATGAGAGCTCTTGATTTTTCTTTTTTTGTTAAAAACTAGTTTGCTCGCCAGCTTTATCTCGATAAAGCTTAGTCCAAGCGTTGCAAGAAAAAGGTAAAGGCAGCATTGAAAAGAAAAAAGTTCGTTATACTTTTCAATCCAGTTATAATATACAAATTGATCTGGTTTTAGTAAAAGAACCATATAACGAAATAAAACAAAAAAGCCTGTGCAAAAACTGTAGATAATAAATAAACCAGATACTTTTCTATGTTTTAAAACCCATGCCAGGCAAAATGCTATGCCCGTCATGACGGCCGTGCTCTTCCAGTCAAACAGGAAGTTTTCACCTGTTACCAAATGAGTAAAAGGCAGGGAAATCGTAAATCCAACAACGAAAAGAAAAATAAGTTGTTGGATTTTTGGAAAATCAATGCAATAGGTTTTACATTTCATGTTTACTGATTTTTGCCTGACGACTTCCGAAAACAAAACATAAAGTATCGACCAAAATCTGGAAACTTTTTGCCAATTGTTTCATCAATTTTCTCAAGGATTAAGCGTTGCTTTTCGGATAGTCCTACTGGACTAAGGATGTGCTCGTAGGGCTCGCCCGCCAAACCCGAAAGAATTCCGATACCCTGATGATCCAGAAGGCTCATTTTTTTACGAACTAAGTAATCCGACACGGTTTTCGCCTCTTCCCAAGAAAAATGCACCGCGGAGTTTTCCAAGCTGCCGCTGTTTTTTCTCAAAACGGTGAACAAGTCCTCCCATTGCCGATTTTTTAACGCTGAAGCCAGGTAATATAACCGGGGCCTCCAGGAACAAAAAAACAGGGCTCCGGGCCGGGCCAGCCCGATCATGTTGTTTAATATTTTTTTCCAACCCGGATTGATAAAAAAAACCTCGTTACAAATCAGGATATCGCCCCGGACTGGCAGGAACGGTTTCCGGGTCAAATCCTGCTGTAGATATTCCACGTTTCTCAGCCCAAGGCTCTGGGCAATCCCCTGGGCCCGGGAAAGGGCGCGGGGGGAAAGGTCCAAGCCCACGCATTTCCATCGCGGGTGAAGCTTGGCCAGCTGGTTGAGTACTCTTCCCTGCCCACAGCCAAAATCTATGCAAACGGGACTTGGGGTAAGGCCGGGTCGTTTCCCAATTTTACTTAAGATAAATCGCAAATAGCCTCTAAGGTAATAATCTTCTCCGGGCTGTTTTGACATGTCGTATCGGGAGGACTTGAGAATTCTTAGGTTTTGGTGCTTTTTATCCAAAGGATGAATTTTTACTCGTGCCGCAAAGACTGCTTTTTGGGCCTTACCCAAGAAGGCCGCCAGTCCCTCAAGGATTGGGATGATCATGATGACCCTACAAGGGATTGGATAATTTGCGGGGAGAGGGGCGTGGGATGGGGCCGGAAAAAAGAGGTCAGTTTCTTTTCACGATCGGCGGCTTGAGGGTGATAGAAAGTCACATGGTTTTTCATTTCTGGCCAGTCGAAGATGGTTTGCTGAAACGAAAGGTCTTTTTTTATGATCAAAACTTTTTTTTGATTGATGATACCTTCCAAAGCCATGCTCCCGTCATTGGTAATTAGGTGGGTGATCCAACGAAGAATCCGCGTCGGGGCGGGTTCGTCACAAATTCGCCAAAAAACGCCGGGGGGCAATCGGGCCTGGATTTCCTGCCGGCACATTTCAGGAAACATGGGGTGGAAACGCAGCCACCAAGAGGCCCGCGCAGGTGCGTGGTTGGCCAGATCTTTGATTTGGGCCGCTAGTTCAACGGCAGAGTTCGCTTCTAAAGGCAGCAGGACCCCAATGCGAGGCCCTGCGCCTCGGCCCCCTTGCTTCGGAGCGGGGCGAAGCCGAGTTCTGCGGTAACCACCACTGACCACCAGCCGCGGGGCAGGAAATCCATTACGGGCAAGCCTTTGTGAAAAAAAGGCGCCTTGGGTATGGATTTGATCGGGTAAAAAACGGGCGTTGGGGCGACGGGAAGCAAAATAATAACGTAGATTCATGGCCTGAACTCCCGAATGGCAGTACCCGTGGATGATGGCATCAGGATAAAATTCCCTCACCGCTGCAATCAAAGGCTTTTCCGCGGAATAATTTTCAAAAATGGTGACGACCCGCGCCAGAGAGCACCCGTTTTGGCGGAGTCGGCGGATCGCGGCATACATCAGGATATGGAAAATCAGTAATGAATTTCCCCATCCCTGAATCCTGTTTAAGCGGAGCAAGTGAGGCACTCGGACGCCGCATAAAACGACGGGGTGAGTCGCCCTCCGGCTTCTTAAAAAAACCCCCCAAGCCCAGAAGAAATCTCTCCAACCCAACAAGCTTTCCAATACTAGATAATTCCGGGGGCAGAGCTTCCGCCGCCAAAATTTCCACGGCCTCCAGTTGGGAGGATGGAACCAATACACCCAGACCCTTTTCACCCGGGATGGGTCAGCAAAGGTGTTGCGGGCAAACTTTGAAAGATATCTTTCATGGATCCGGGTTCCTTGCACATCGCGGGGATTTAGACAGCTCTGGAGCAGGATCCATTTCTCGCCTTCTTGGCAAAAAGGCCTTTTTTTTCCGAAAATCCGAAAACCCAACAAAAGATAGCCGAAATACAAAAGGCCCAAGGTCATTTTGAGAAATGCGCCCAGTGCGGCTGTCAATATTTCAAAGGTAAAGCGGATTTTTAAAATAGCGGGGTCTGCATGTTTCCGGAAACCGGGTGGCAAATTTTCCAGCAGATCAAGGGTCAAGGCGGCACAGGGAGAAATAACTCCGATCGTTTTGACTTTTCGCAACAAAAGGCGAACGGCGCGGATTTTGCAAATGCCCAAAAAAAGGCCTGGGGCGACGGTATCTTGGTCGTTTTGCAGGGAAACCAGCTGCGCCAGGTCATTTCCGGGGAGCCTTGGGCCTTGTTGTTTATCCTTTAGAAATCGCCGCCGGTTTTTCCATCCTTCCCTTTCCAGTTCCGGTTGCAGGGAGCGATACCCCGGAAAGGCACGCTTAAGTCTTTCCAAATCCAGGCTGTCGAGACCCAAATAAAGCCAAGGCCCTGCCGGCAGGCTTAGGGTTCGACCAGACTCGGATCCTATGCCAAATCCGGGGAATGTCATGAGTTTACCAGGGCTTTTCTCTGCGTGTATAGAGCCGGCCCTTTTCCGCCACTTTCTCATCGTAAGCGCGGCAAAATTTCAGACCTTTGTCCAGATGGCTCTCCACATCCTGATCCGTCACAATACAAAGAAAATTCATTCCGGCCTCGCGACAATATCCCCAAACTCGCTCTTTAATTTTTTTCAAGTGTTCCGGGAGGGAGGCGGGGCTGGGTTTCACCGGATAACCGTGATCCATGGACATGTCCGCCAAACCCCACTCTCCAAAACAAACGCCCGGAACCCGGACGGTGATCTGGGAGTTTTCAAGGGCCCGTTGATTTTCCATTTTTATCCCCAGAATCAGTTGACCATGGGGATTCAGGGGCCAGGGATCGGCCAAATGCACATACTCTTCTGCGCTCACCCCCCAGATTTTAGCTGGAAATTCCTGTCCGGCGTTTCCCCTTCGCCCACGGCCGAGGCCATAGCCTACCCCCAAGGTTTGAAAGGAATACCGGGAGGACTCCACAAAGGCTTTCACGGCCCCAGGAGTCTCTGCGTGACACAAAATAAGCCCGTGGACCCCACAATTCAAAAGATGGCGGCTCATCCAGGCATTGGCCCGCATGACCGCCTCATCCGAGCCATCCGTCGGCAACTCGGCAATGGCAGGCACCATCCGGTGGCCGGAGGCCGTGGGCCCGCCGTCCAAGAGTCCCTGCATGAACCGCCGGATTCCCGCGGTGTCAAAAGGGGCGGTGGAAACATCGAGGCGGATGAAATCCGCCCAGGTTTTGGAAAGTTTTAGGCCGTTTTCGTACGTGAACTCTTCTGTGCTTACGTAGTAAGCCGGCTGCCCTTGCGCAACCAAGTCGATGATTTTGTTGATTCTTTTGTTCATGCATGTCTCCTGGGGTTGGCGGCAAGAAGCCGATGAAATTTTCGCATGGCTTGGGGATCACTTATCCGATGGATGCCCTGGAATAGGGGATGGTGGGATATCAAAATGGTTTCCACCGCTGCCAACACCGGTCGCCCAAATCGACGCGCCCGTTGAGCCACCCAAAGGGGAGCTTTCCCAAAAAACGTGGTGGCATCCAGCTTTCCCTCCCCCGTGACCACCACTTGATTGCGTTGGATAGCCGCGTCCAATCCCGTAACGCTTCCGCACCAAGCAGCGCCGGAAACCAGTGCCCCTCCCAGAAACGCCTGCATCCCCGCCCCCAAACCCCCCGCCGCCCCGGATCCCGGACCTTCAAAATCACGGCCCAGCACCCTTTGCCAAACTCGGGCCAGGTTTTTAAAACCCTCCTCCAAATATTTTACCTCGTGCTCAAGGGCAAACTTCTGGGGTCCGAAGGTGCGAGCCTGGCCCCGCGGGCCATTGAGGCGGATATGCACGTCGGCCAAGACGTGGATGCGAAGATCTCTCCAAACGGGAAAACGGGGAGGTTGGAAGGAATGGACCCCGCTCAAATTCAGGGCGTTAAGCCCTGGGTTACCCAAGGGCTGCAACCGTTTTCCTGACCGATCAAAAAATTTGTACCCCAAGGCCTGGGCCATCCCCAAACCAGCATCAGACACGATGGCTCCGCCCAACCCGAAGGCAACCTCACGGCAACCCAACCGCATGCAGTGACCCAGCGCCTCTCCCAAGCCATAGGAAGTCGCCACCATGGTCTGACGCTCATGAGGAGGAAGCGAGGCCGATCCAGCGGCCGAGGCAATCTCTACGATAGCCTTGCGAACCCCATTCTGGTGATAAATCCCGATGGGAATTTTACAGGGGCGGAAAAGGCTGTCGCGCACCGTCCGGAACACCGTATGGCCGTCCACTTTTTTTAAGCAAACTTCCAGGGTGCCGTCCCCGCCATCCGCCATGGGACAAGTCTCGACCACCGCCCTCGGGTGCCGTTGGCGGATGCAAGCCGCAATCCTTCGGCAAGCCTCGGTGGGCGATCGATAGCCCTTGTGACCCGTGCTCGCCACCAGCACGCGGAGGGGTGGATTAGTGTTTTTCAGGAAGGGGATGCAGAGGACGCCGACCCGCCACCGCCCGCCGGATGTTCTCGCAAATCAGATCCCGCACGCGGAGGGTGGTTTCAAAACTGGGGGCACAGTGCGGGGTCAAAATCACGTTGTCCAGCTTCCGCAAGGGGGAATCTAGGGGCAAAGGCTCCTTTTCAAACACATCCAAAGCAGCCGCCCGGATCCCCCGGCGTCGAAGACAGGCCGCTAAGTCCTTCTCCCGCACCACCTCCCCTCGGGAGGTGTTGATCAGGATCGAGGAGGGTTTCATCAGGCGAAGATTGGCGGTTTTCATCATGCCCTTGGTGCGTGGGGTCAGGGGCACGTGGAGGGTCACCAGGTCCGATCTTTTTAGAAGATCCCGCAAGGTTGTCCGGATGATTTGATAACGGGACAGGAATGACTTGGGCATGGGCCGGATGTCCGTGAAAAGCACCTTCATCCCAAAGGCGCGGGCCCGCCGAGCCACTTGGGTCCCGATCCTTCCTAGGCCAACAATCCCCAAGGTTTTTCCGAAAAGCTCCCGATTGGAATGTTTCCGGTTGATCCAGCGGCCTTCCAGGATGGAGAGGTGATGGAAAAAGAGCTGACGATACAGGGCCAAAGCCAGGCCAAACACGTGTTCGGAGACGGATAGGGCGTTGGCTCCACCGTTGCCGGAAACCGGAATCCCGTATTTGCAGGCCAAGGTAAAATCAAAATGGTCGTACCCGGCCATGGGCAATTGGATGAGCCGCAACCTGGGAGCCGACCGGTATTCAGCTTCTTCCAGGTTGGAGCGTGTCACCAGCACTGTGACCTGCGGCAAAAGCGACCGGTAGGGGGAGTCCTCTCCCTTTCCCTTGAAGGGCACAAATTTCACCTGTGGGGAAAAAGCCCTGAAGAATTCCCGGTGAAGGTCGAAAATATCCTTCTCGATCATCACCAGATGCTTCATCGCCGGGAAAGGAGAAGATGAGCAAGGCGGAATTGGTAAGGATCGTCGATGTCGATGGAACGCTCCCACGGCATTTCCCAGGGGATGGAACCAGGGGCTACTAGCTTTTGCCCGGCGAGAAAGGCGCGGACCGTATCCCAGATCACCGCATAGTTGGCCCGGAAGCAGGCCGACTTGTCATCGTGCCGGCTCGACCTCCTGTATGCGGCCGGGAACATCGGTCTCATCCTCCCCGCCCGATCCGGGCAGAAAGCCACCTGCACCGGATATTCATATCGGCAAACCGTAACCACCCGATCCTTTTTTTTTCTGCGCTGAAACTCGGCGAAGGTTTGCCGGATATCCAGGGCGGTTCGCAGGGGGTTGGTGGGAAACAGGACAGCCAGAGAGTCGCTGGGTTCCAGTGCGAGCGTTTGAATCATTTCCTTCAGGACCTCCAGGACAAATATTTCATTTTTTCCCAATGCTGCTGGCCGGGCATACGGCATCGCCCCGAATTTCTTCGCCAGCCCCAAAATCCTTGGGTCATCCGAGTTGACCAGGATTTCATCAAACACCCCGGACGCTTGGGCGGCCAGAACGGTATGAGCCAAAAGAGGCTTGCCCCCCAAAAGCTTCCGGTTTTTGCCAGGCACCCTCCGGGAACCACCGCGGGCGGGGATAAAAGCAAAGGTCCGGCTCACCAGGCTTTTTCCAAGTCGGCAAAAGAACCAGGCCTCCACCAGGACCCGGCGGGACGTCTTCCAAATCCCCACGAAGCCCATGCGGCCCGCATCCCCAGCGACTTTGCCTCCCGGAGGTGCTTTTCCTGGTCATCCAGCACCAGAAAACCGGAACCCTCCCGGTCGCCCTGAATCTTCCGCAGTGCATCTTTTTTGGTGTTGAAATCTTCCCCGGTATAAATTTTTTCAAATTGTAATCCATGCTGCCGTACCAGACAGTAAGTGCTCTTGCGGTCTTTCAGGGTTAAAAGGATTTTTTTGACCGCCTTGCCCTTCCTTCCCAGGAAATGCCTTCGGACCCCGGGATACAGGGGATTAAGGGAAGCAAACTTTCTGGCGCTTTTGGTCATCAAAGTGCCGCGCAGACGTAAAAATCTTTGATAAAAAATTTTTTTCTCCTTGGTGCCGGCGGTCCGCAGCCGTCGGAGAATAGCTTGACGGTCCAAGGGACGACCGGACCGGATACAATGCCATAATCCGTAAAATTCGGTCGGCCGGAAAATTAGGTGGCGATGGGCCAGAAACCGGCGCCGTTGCCCAGCCTGGATTCCTTCGGCGTTGGTATCCGGGAAAAGTGCGAGGTAACTATGGATCATGGTTTCGTTCAGACTATTGCACAGGGTGCCATCAAGATCATAGATCACCGTATGAACGGGTATTTTGCCTTTCAAAGAATTTTTACCAGGTCGAGAACCCGGGCCGCGTATCCCCACTCGTTGTCGTACCAAACGTTGATCTTGGCCAGCCTGTCCCCCAGGACCTGAATCCAGCGGCCATCCACCACCACCGATTCTTCCCTTCCCTGAAAATCTCCACTGACCAGCGGCTCTTCCGACCAACCCACGTACGGATTTCGGGAAGTCAAACTCTTCAGAAAATGCTTGAGCTTTTTTTCCGTGACCGGCTGCCGCAGGAACAGATTCAAATCTGCGGTGGTCACGATGGATGTGGGAACCCGGTAAGAGATTCCCAAAAGCCGCCCCCTCAAGGCGGGAATCACCTTGTTGACCGCCTCCACGGCGGAAGTCTGTTTAAGGATTAGGTTGGACAGGCTCGCCCGCCCGAGGGAAAAGTTTTGCAGAAACCCGGCCGGTTGGCTCAGGTTTCGGACCGGCCCGTCCAGAAGATTTTGGTAGGAAAGCCAGGGATGGAGCGTGGTCACCGCGCCTTTCTCGATACCAAAGGTATGGTGGAGAGCCGCCAAAACGTGGGCCACGGCGTTGGCATCGCAAATACTGGCGGAAACCACGTCATGCCGACTGCGCTGATAGGACTTTTCATTGACCCCCGGAATAAGGGTGGCGTCCACGCCAGAGTCTGGGGAGTGGGTCACGATGACCTTTCGGATGAGCCGCTGCTGCACCAGCTTCCGGCAGGCTTTTAAATTTTCCAAAGAGCCGGTCGCCTCCACCAGGATATCGATGTTCATTTTTTTCCAGGGAAGTTCGCAGAGTCGCCGACAGGAAAAAACAGGAACTCGTTCGCTTCCCAGCCTGATCCCCCCAGGCGCCCGGGCGGCTCGGACCCGGGCGGGACCGTAGGTGGAGCAGTAGTTATGGAGGTAGACAAGATTGTCCGCGGTCATGGCGGTCTCGTTGATGCCCGCCAAGGAAATCCCCGACTTCGTGCGGTGGTAGAGAATTCTGGATACCGCTCGGCCGATCCTGCCAAAACCATTGATAAAAATTCTGGTTTTCATCGGGCGGAAAGAAGGTTGCTCCATGAAAATCCGGAGAGCAAGGGACGCAACAAGCCCAACCAGCAAAGCGAGGCCAGCAGGATTCCCAAGCCCAGTTGCACGGCCGGTTGGGAAGGGACCGCCTTCAAGAGGAAAATTTTAATGGCAAACCCCACCCCCAAGACCATGGCCAAGACCAGGGTTTGCCATCCCCAATCAAGGGAAATTCCAAAGTTCTTGTTCAGAGCAACCTGAATGGTGCCGACCTGCAAGATCTGCATCAAAACCATTTTTGCGGCCAGACCTGCGGCTCCCCACCCCAACCCGGGCACGAGGGCTTCAGTGGGAGCCAACACCCCATAGGCGGCGATCAGGCTGCCGACCATAAAAAGATTTCCCACCCGGGTGTAGGTACCCGTATGCCCTGCCGCGAGGAGAAAGGTTCCGGCAATCTGATTTAATCCCTGATGAACGGGGTAAAGAAACATGATCGCCAGGGGGATCGTCCCCGCGAGAAATTCCCGACCCAAGGCAAGGCCGAGGATGACATCTGCCCAAGGAACCAGGGTTCCCGCAAGACAAGCTCCCAGAAAAAAAAGCGGGCGGGAGAATTTCCCGTAGAGATGGACAGCCCTGGGAATATCCCCCCGGTAAACCGCCTCTGAAACTTCTTTCCAAAACACCCGGACCGAGGCCCCCGCCGCCAGGAGAACCACGGTCGAGAACTGGGAAGCCAGGGCATAGTAAGCCTGCTGCTCGGATCCTGACCACCGCTGCAACATCCACCGGTCCCCTGTTTCGTAGAGAAACCCCACCAGGATATAACCCAAAAAAGGGGCACAGTACGCGCGAAACTCACGAAAGATTTTTGCTCCTTCTCCTGCCGGGGAACCTGAAACGGGGGCGGCGAAGGGATAAAGCCGGGCCAGCAACCAGCCGGAGAGGCCGAATTCGATGATCATCGCGATGAAGATCGTGGCCACTCCGAGCCATCCGCATTTCCAGAGGATCAGGACGGCCGAAAGATGGACCAGCGTGGTCAACGTCTGGATAACTTGCCCCGCTTTGGTCTGGCGTGCCGCTTCGGCCATTTGGGCAGCCGTGGTGGCCACTTGGCTCTGCATAAATACCGCCGCGAAAGCGAGACAAAGCAGCCACCGCGGCTCGCCCCGCCACAGCCCGTGAACAAACTGATCGGGAAGCAAGAAGCCCAAGGCTGCCAAGACCAGAAAAAAACAAACCAGGTGGTATTTGCAAAAGTATCCAAGGAAGGCGCGGCTTCGCGGGGTTTGGGACAGAAACGTGAAAAAAGCAGAGGAGCTCCCCATATCCAGAAGCGTGCGTAGGGCCATGAACAGGGAGGTGAGAAACGCCAACCGTCCGAAATCCGTCGCACCCAATGCTCTTGCCAGGAGAAGGCTGGTGCAAAACGTGAGCGCCCCACGTGCTCCGCTGCCCAAAAGACTGCTGACGAGACGGATTCTTAAGTTCAAATGTGGAAAGGATTTCGGACAAGACAATGGCTAGCCGGGCAAAAGGGCGGGTCTGGCTGCTTCTTCAAGAATTTCCTTGAGAACCTCAAGAGGGCGCGAACATCGGCGGGAATATTGATGACAAAAAAGCCGGCGGGCTTCCTGAACATGGTCGCCGGACCACCACTCCTCCAACCGTTCCCAGTGAAAGTTCAGGTGATTGGCTGCACTTTCCGGGGTTCTATGAAATATCCCCGCTGATTCCAAGGCATGGAAAAACGGTCTGGCGGATTCGCGGAGCTCAAAATACCTTGGATTCCAAAAGATGAGGGATGGAAAGTTGTCATGGAGGGATTCCAAGAAAGTCGTGGCATTATAGGTACTGATGTACAGCCGGCTTCGACGCACGAGTTTGTCTATTTTGACGTGCCCCTCGTCAATCCTTAGGTCGGGGAACTTTTCCCTCCAGCGTTCCTTTTGCCGCCAGCCGTAATCTGGCTGATAAAGACGAACCAGAAGTTTTTTTCGAATCTGCCAATCCAACCCACGGACAAATCTGCATTGACCATCGAAGTAATCCAGCCACTGGGCCCCGATAGGCATGCTATATAACTGATAAAAGAATCGGGGTAAACTTACCCCCACAAGGAGAGCGTCGCCCTTGGCATGAGGTTTCCATGGCTGCCCCAAGCGTTTTATGTTGAAGGCTGGCTGACTTTTGACGCTGGCCTTACCCTCCCCTTGCCAACCCCATGTGACGACCCGGTCGGCAACTTTAAATTGGTGCTCTTCCATGATGTTAAAAAGCGAGGTCCCGTCGTTCCCCCCATGTTGCCCGATGATGAGGGGAACTTTCCTTTCCGCCTGGAAACCACACCAAATTTTGAACATATCATCGGCACACCAGGCGTTGCTAGTTACCATGGTCTGAGGGTTGCTCGGTAAGCCGGCATGACGCAGGCCTCGGATCGCACCGGCGAAGCCCTCCAAAAAAATCTTGGGAAGATATCTGGGAAGAAATGCCGCGAGGATGGAGGCAAAGGTCTGCGGAGACTTCCCGTAGTTATCTAGGGCACATAAAGACCTCTGTCGTTTTTTGTCAGATCTCGGCAAGGGGAGGCCAAACTCCGGCCAAGGTATTTGGCGAAGCCGGATCCGTAGTTGGGCCTCCTTTTGCCAAGGAAGGTAGGAACGATAAATAAAATGACGCCGCGAGCCGGCAATCGCGGCCAGAAATCGCCCTGTCAAGCGACCAAGCCTGCGCCCCCAATCCGGCGAGGGGGGCTGATCCAAGAAGCGCTGGATGCGGATCCGATGCAAAGTGCAGGATGTTTCTCTTTTTTGGAAAGAGAGTAGGTCCGCGAAGAGCCGCTCGTTCCAGGAGTCAGTATGAATCTGGGATTCAAAATGCCTGGTATTTTCCGCAGCCAGATTTTTCGGAGGCTCGATAATAGTGACTTCCCGAATTGAATGCCGCTGAAAGGCACGAGTCAAGGTGAACCAACGATCGTATAGGATAGGTACAAAGTAGCCAAGCCATGGTCCGATCAAAATACGCCAAAAGTGATTCGAATAATTAGTTTTATGGAACCGATTTAAAAAACGTACCAGCGCAGTAAGAGCCTCTTCCCGAAATCGCGACAACCGAAGGAAATCTTCCTGAAGTTTTCTGCGGTCGTCCCAATGGTAGGGCAAAGTTTCTCCTCCAAGAGATTGCCAGAGGGCCTCATTTTCCCAGCGGCGACACCACGGCCCCAAGTACAAAACCTTAAGCTTGGGCCTGCGGGGCCAGGTTTCCTCCACTGCCGTGGGAATCAGAACTTTTTCCGCCAAACGTTTTAACCTCAAAAACTAAAGCTGCCTCGACCTCTAAGATGTCTTGCAAAAAGTAAAAATACTTATTTTAATTTTATTTTTTTCCAAAATACATTTTTTGTCGATAACTTTGAACAGTGTCTAGATTTCACTAGCTGCCTGCTGTCTAGACATTCTTTGCATTTTTTTTAAAGGAGATGAAAGTTTTTAAACTATTTTGAATGGCTTATTTAAGATTTTTTGATTTTTTTAATAACTGTGCTAAAATAAACTTAAAGTCAGCTTTTTTAACTCTTACAGGATTATTTTTAAGGGCTGGCATTAAATCCAAACCCTTTTGTGCCAAAAGATCAACCTTGCCGCACACTGGGTAATCGTTGAAAGATTTAAATAAGCGAGATTTTTTGAGCATGCTGATAGTAAAGTGCAAAACTTTTTTTGATAATTCTTTTTTTTGTTGTTTAGTGAATTTAGGTCGCTCTGAAATTAGACCGGCGTAATCGTGGCATCCTTTTGTAATATTTAAACGGATAATTTCCGGCAAAAGGATGCCCGTCGCCAATCCATGGGGCATTTTAAGATAAATCCCCATCGGATACGCCAGCGCGTGGGCAGCTCCTGTGTTGGAATTAAAAATGGCGACTCCTGCTAACGTGCTTGCCAGAAGGATTTTTTTTCTTGTCTCAAATTCTTCTGGATTTGTTAGAAGTTTCGGCATGTTTTTTTCTAGCAGGCAGTATGCGGCTCGACTGTACATGCGGGTTATTTCGTTGGAAGACTTGCAAACATAGGATTCCACGGCATGGGCCAAGGCATCCATTGCGGTCGCGAAAGTTACCCAGCGTGGCATGGACATCGTTAGGGAGGCATCCAAAATGGCGTATTCAGGACAAACCACCGGTCCGCCCAGGGCTCTTTTAAAATGGGTTTTTGGATTTGTCAGGACTGCACCGGGAGTCACCTCACTGCCGGTCCCAGCTGTTGTGGGAATCATGATCTTGGGCACGGAACGCCGGATCACAATTGGTTTACCATGATACTTTTCTGTCAAACCCGGATTTACCGCCAAAACAGACAAGGCTTTGGCAAAGTCCAAGGCACTACCTCCTCCGATACCAACGATTAGCCCCGGAGGATTTTTTTTCAGCCGTTTTCCCGTCCGATCAACATCAGTAGTAAGTGGCTCCCCTGGCGGTACTGGAATTAATTGAATAGCACTTTTTTCTTTTTGCAGTTTTTTTGCAAACTGGTTGATTCCTGCCGACTTGGCAATGGCAGAATCATAGACGACCAAGACTTTGTTGGCTTTTTCTAGCTTTAGGATTTTTATAACTTCATTAATGAAATTATCAGTCTCAATGATCTTTGTTTTACTTTGGAAAATAAACATTTATTTTTTTCTTAAAATAAAGAGGGACTCCCGCAAGCAACGGATGACATAGCGAAAATCCTGTTCCTTCATACAGGGGGAAAAGGGGAAAGAAATCATTCGGTCGTAGAAATAGTCTGTATTGAGACAATTATGCCCGCTCAATCCGAATTTTTGAAATAGGGAATATCGATAAAGGGGGCAGTATTGCACGATGCATTTGATTTTATATTTATACGCCATCAGAGAAATCAATTCATCGCGTGTCCGTTGCCTTGGTCCACCGTCGTATCTCGCGGGCAGCAGGTGCCAGGCTGATTCGTAGCCGTTGGGTATTTTTTGGAATACCAACTCGGGAAACTCCGCCAGGGCCGCACGAAACCTCAGGGCTCTTTTTTTTCGGACCGAAGTGATCGCCGAAACCCGGTCGAGCAACTTATTTGCTAAAGCCGCCTGGACCTCCCCCAAACTGAAATTAAACGGCCATATTCCGGGCAAATCTCGGTCGACATTGGTCATTGCGGGAATCCAATAATGAGGTCGCCCAACCTTGAAGGGAGCATGCCCATTATGCCTCAACCCGGGAACGAGCGGATTGAGTTTTTTAGATTTCACCAAAAGCGCCCCCCCCTCCCCAAGCGTGGTGATGTTTTTTTGTGCATGGAAGCTGAAGCATCCAAAATCGCCCAAGGTGCCTGCTTTTTGCCCTTTCAGGCTGGCCCCCAAAGCTTGGGCGCAATCCTCCACAACTAGACAATTGTTCTTTTTTGCCAAACTTCTGATGGCAACCATGTCAGCCATAAGCCCGTACAAGTGAACGGCAACGATCACTTTTGTTTTCTTGGTGAGGAGCTTGTGTATGGATTTTGCACAAACCACCCAGGTTTTGGGATCAATATCCGCCCAAACAATCTTAGCTCCTGTTCTTCCAAACGGAATCGCCGATGCGCAGTATGTGTGGGCAGGAATAATAACCTCATCGCCAGGCCCGATCCGACTGAGAACCGCACACAACTCCAAGGCGTGAGCGCAGTTGGTTACCCCAAAACACGGAATTCGTTGATGTTGTTCCGAAAACTTTTTTTCAAAACCTGACAAAAATGGCCCCTGGGTCAGGGGGTCGGCTTTTTTCATGACCCGGACAACTGTCTGGATCTCCGCAGGGGTGTAGGCGAGGCCGCGCCCGCTCCATTGGACTTTGAAATTCATAATCCCCTTAGCTGGCTTGCAAGCGTTTCAGTTTTTTCCGTTGCGTGGTTTCCACAGGAAGGATTTCCTCTGACTTGAAGGCCATCGCGGCATGCACAGATTTGAGGTCCCGCGCCAGCCGACGCATTCCATCGGGTTCCAAGGAGGCGGCATGGTCGGTTCCCTTGAGGGTTCGATCCAAGGTGAAGTGTCGCTCGATCCACTCCGCTCCCAACGCCATCGCGGCGATATCGATGGCGATCCCGTTGTGGTGACCGGAAAAGCCGATTCCCTTTACACTCCGGCCATAAAGATCGACCAATCGCCGAATCTCCAAGAGGCAAACCTCAAAATCCTTGACTGGGTAACCGGAAGTGCAGGAATAAATCACCAGATTTGAGAGCCGTTTATTTTTTTCGAAGGTTTCAACAATCTGCTCCTCCTCTTTTCGTGTGGTCATCCCGACGGAAACATGAATGTCGCCTGCAAATTCTTGGCACAGATAGTTCAACAGGGGTTCGCATCGGTTGCACGCGGAAGGAATTTTGACGATTTCCGGTCGTAGTCCATTAACCTCACGCGCGGAGGTCAAGTCCCAGACGGAGGTAAAATAGCCAATCCCCAAAGATTGGCAGTACTCCAAAAGTTCCCGATGTTTATCAATGTCAAACTCAAGGGCCTCGCGATGAAGCCCATAGCTTTCCCCAAAAGCATGTGCAGGGTTGGGATGGGGTTGACGGTATTCAATGGGAGTCAACAGCTCCTTGGGGTTTCGCTTTTGAAACTTTACGTAGTCCACTTGGCAAAATGTTTTCGCCTGATGCACCATTTTTTTAGCCATCTCAAGGCTCCCCATATGGTTGCATCCGATTTCAGCAATCAGATGTACGCCTAATTTTGTTTTTGTATTCATTGCTAAAATTTTAGTTTGTATTTTTTTTGGCTTTAACCAAACAAAAAAAGTGAAAAGGGCCTAAATAAACCTGGGTTGTCACTTTCCCGTATTTGGCGATTTCTGCTTCAAGTTCCATATTGCTTTTGATGGAGTCAATAGGATTTTGGGGGATATACTCGCTAATAAATCAGTATCTACCTACACTTACGGCTTTTTTGATAATTTTTCTCCAGTTTTTAATGTCGGCGAGGGCAGCCATAACGACGACCAGGTCAAATCGTGGAGAAATATTAACCTTTAAGATATTTTCTTTGGAAAAGGTGACATCGGGAAACGATTGCCTGGCTTTTTGAATGGCGGTCGGCGCTAAATCAACTCCACATACTTCATTGTTTTGTTTTTTGAGCAAATGAGTGAACGTCCCCTTGCCACATCCAAGCTCTAGATTTTTTTGAAGTTGCTCTGCGAAAGGATCAATAAGCTGATCTTTTTTCTTAAGGGCCGCAAATCTCTTTCGTGCCAACTATCAAAACCGCGTTTTGATTCATCAGCATACATTTTTTCAAATTTTCCGACAAAAGATCTTTTTTTCGTTGAAAACATAAGCGTGATAATTTTTCATTTTTTACACCAAGGATTCCGACAATTCCCGAATTACCCCTTGACCTCCCTTAGCTCGTGTCACGAAGTGGCTGATGTTAAGAACGCTTTGGTGGGCATCGGCGGGTGCCGCTGTCATCCCAGCAAGGCGCATGGCAGGCAGGTCATTGACATCATTTCCGACGAATAAAACCTTGTGAAGAGGTATTTTTTGGGCGGCACAGATTTTTTGGAGAGTTGCCCCTTTGTCTTGGGCCCCCTGCATCACATCGATTCCGAGTTTTCTCGCCCGGGCCGCAACTACCCTGTTTTTTTCCGTGCTGAGGATGATTTGACGGTATCCCGCCTCGCGAAGCGCCCGGATGCCCCACCCATCTGAACGGCTTACCCAAACGGCCTCCTCCCCTTTTTCCGTAACGAGCGCCCTATTATTAGTCATGACACCATCAAAATCATAGACGATTAGTTTCGGCTTATTTGGGATATTTTTTCTTTTTTGGTGGGAAAGTTTTTTGAGAAATACTGTTTCACACAAATCAAACGATTCCTTGTCATCAATCTCTAAGGATTTCCAGAATGGCATCTCCAGAATGGCAGTTTTTCCTCCAATTCGGTTATTTTTTTCTTTCAGGATTTTTGATTTAAATATGTAGATTGACCCGTTTTCCAAAAGAAACGGCTCTCGATCCTGCCTTCGGCCCCTGTTTTTTGGGTCATACGTAATTGCCTTGAATTTGCCGTTATTTTTTTTCCATAGTGTGATGTCATCAAGGGAACAGGCGGAAAAAAGAGTGTCCGCATTCTGCTTTTCCATCAACCCAACACCACGATCAATGTCAGCAGATTCGCGGATGGGAGAGGTGGGTTGGAGAGCCACCAGCATCCGAGGATCCTGTCCATATCGTGCTTGGAGATGGTCCAAAGCGTGGAGCCAACCAGACTCCGATGTCGATCCATCGGCGGCAAGGTGCTTGGGCCTTAAAATGGCCTGGGCGCCGGATACTTTCGCAATCCGCAGAATTTTAGGGCAATCCGAAGAGACAAAAACGTCGGAAATCCGACTAGCCTGTCGGGCTTGCCAGATGGACCAAACTAAGAGAGGCTGGCCGGCGAAAGACCTGGTGTTTTTGTCTTTTAGACCTTTGGACCCGCCTCTCGCCAGAATAATGGCCGGATATTTCATCGGGCGTTTACTGTCTTCCTGAATTCAAGAACTTGGACACCTTCTTTTTGAAAAACCACAGACTCTCCGTAGCCCGCCCCGAGGATTTCCCTGAATTTGGGCAACATCTCGGGAGCGCTTTGGGTGTAGAAGAAAATCTGGCGCGGATGCTTTTGGATGCATTGGTGAAGCTGGAATGCCGCCAAATCCTGTAGCTCCGTATTCTTGAGGGCAAGCGCTTCCCGCAAGTCGGCGTAAAAATTTACCGTCATTGGCTGCAAAAGAATTTCGGTTTTTTGCAGGTAAAAAAAGGCGATGGGCCATTCGAATGGATATGGGACCAGACAGGTTGCCCCTCCTCCTGGTTCGGCGGCCAGACGGAGCGCAGTCAACGCCTCCCGGTGAGGCCCTTTCCAAACCACTGCGTACGAGGAAGTCAGGCTGGAGGTGAGCCAAAAGCTGAAAAGCCCGGTCAGGGCGAGCCGGCGGACGGGAACCATCCAGCGCCCCGCTTGGATCAAGGCAACGCCACGCAAACACAAAAGAATGGCGATGGGCTGAAAGATCAAAAAGTATCGCTCGTAGGTCTGGTGAGAAATTAGCGTAATGAGCCAAAGCAAGAGGATCGAACCACTAAAGCCCATCCACATCATACGCATCTCGCGGTCTTTTTCCTTTGTCAGAAATATCCAAGCCAACAGGACGAGCAGCCCGAATCCCAATGTCCAAAGTGGAAACTTTCCCAGATTTTTGGGAAAAGGTTGAGGGGAAAAGAGGCTATAGCCATTGGAAAAATTCAGGACACCGCTACAGGCGACGGCCGCAGCCTCCAAGACTCTTGGGACATAATCCCCTCCCGGATAGCGTTGAGAACGTGCGACAAACCACAGGAAAGCCGGGATCAACAAACCCATAAAAGCCACGGCCACCAGCCACCGTACCCGGCCAGACATGCCGACCCTCAAGCCTATAAAGAGCGTGAGAACATAGAACAGACTGTAAGGCACAACCAAAACTTCGATGGCCCCTAAAAGTATCAGGCAAAAAATTTGCCATTTCCTTGGCAGATGACCTTGCGGAGCAAGGGCCTGAATCGCCAGGAGCAAAAACATGCCCAACATATACGGGCCCACCTCCTGGGAATAAGTAACAGCGAGCGGGGAAACCGCCAAGAGGGCCGCCGCCCAAAGCGCGGAGCAGGTTCCCAGATGTCTCCGCGCCACCTCAAAAATAAGTCCTACACTCGCTGTCCCCCAAACAACGGAAGGCATTCTCCAAATAATTTCATTGGTTCCAGCGATATGCGCCCAAAGGCCCAAAAAAAATGGATAGAGATTGGTCGGGCTCCAAACCTTGTCCCAGGGCAAGTCAAACAGAAATTGGCCCTCGTAAATCCGCCAGGCCTCGTCCATCCAAAGCCCCACGGCGGAGATTCGCCAGCATCGGAGGATCAAGGCCGAGGTCAGAATTCCTATCAGCAGGAAAACTTTTTTCCTCCAATCAGAATTTTTGAGAAAGACGATCATCCCCGTCTCGCGAAGGACCAAACCGCGTCAATCACACGCTGTTGGGAGGCCCGATCCATGGCCGTATAAAACGGAAGGCGAACCAGGCACTCACTCACCGCTTCCGCTGTCGGGCAGCTCCCACGCCTTCCCCCCCAACGACGCGCATAAGCGGAAAGGTGCAGGGGAAGGTAATGAAAGACGGCCCCGATCTTTTTGGAATTCAGATGTCGGATCAGGCTTTTTTGTTTTTGGGACGAGGATAGGATCAGAAAATAATTATGGCCGTTATGCATGACTGGGGCAGGGATGACCGGACGCTTCGCAAAGCCTGACGCCTCCAGGGGTGCAAACGCCTGATGATACCTTTGCCAGATCCCCAGCCGCTTTCGGGTTATGGAGCCAGCACGATCAAGTTGGGCAGAAAGAAACGCCGCGGTGAGCTCTCCTGGGAGAAAAGAGGAGCCAATGTCCCTCCAGGTATATTTATCGACCTCGCCACGAAGGAAACGATTGCGGTCCGTTCCTTTTTGCCAGACGACTTCGGCCCTTTTGATAAATCGGGGATTATTGATCAAAATGGCCCCGCCTTCTCCTGAAATGATGTTTTTTGTCTCATGGAAACTCAAGGCCCCGAGATCACCTATCGTGCCCAATTCCTGGCCTTTGTATGTGGCCTTTACGCCATGAGCTGCATCTTCAATCACCAAAAGTCCATATTTCTTGGCTATTTTCAGGATGACATCCATCTCACATCCCACTCCTGCATAATGAACAGGGACGATGGCCTTGGTTTTGCGGGTGATGGCTTTTTCGATAAGTTTTTCATCGATGTTCAGTGTGTCGGGTCGGATATCCACAAAGATCGGCACTCCTCCCCGCAGCACAAAAGCGTTAGCCGTGGAGACAAAGGTATAGGAAGGCATAATAACCTCATCCCCCTGTTTGATATCAGCTAGCACCGCGGCCATTTCTAAAGCCGCTGTGCACGAATGAGTTAAAAATGCTTTTTTAGTGACTAGTTTTTTTTCCAACCACCTTTGGCACTTGCGAGTGAAAAAGCCGTCTCCCGCAAGCACTCCGTTTCGATAGGCCTTTTCTAAATATTTGAACTCTGCACCCGTCAAATACGGCCGATTAAAGCAGACCGGACTCAGCCCCATATGTAATGCGGTGCTTCGAGCCCAACATTGAATAGCAAATCAAGGATTGTCACATTGGGGATAAACGGGCCGTGGATTTGGGGGTAGGGCGGATAATCATAAGACATCCACTCAAGGGAGATGCCAGCCTTTTCCAACTTGCCCTGTTCAAGGTAAGCGACAGCCGATGGGCCCGAAACGTAATGGGTTGCATTTAATTGCGTCAAAATACTTACCAATCGATCTGTTTTTACACCGACCGCAGGAAGCGTGGAGGACCGGATAAACTTTGTGTGGTCAATGCCCAACTCGCGAGCGATAAGCTCACTAGTGAAGCAGGTGAAATCGGCAAGTTTCTCATCTTTTCTTTCGTAGATTTCCTGAAGGAGCGGCAGGTATTTTTTAAAGAAAGGGGCTTTCCCGTAAGTATTTTTAAGGGTTTGAAAATGTTTTTTGGTCCATGAGGGCTCCTGAATCATAGCTACTTCGGCAACGGTCATTTTTTTTGTCTGGCATCCTTTAGATTTTACGGGGATAGATAGCCACCTTTCTCCTTGCGCGGTTTTTATCTTATTCCGGTTTCTCCAGCCGCGATCATCATATTGAACACAATCATAAAATACGAAGACGTCCGCTTTTTGAATTTGGTGAAAGTAGCCTCTCCAAGGGATATAACTGGGCTGAAGAATAACACAGGTTTTTTTATTTTTTTGTTCCTTCAACTATTTTCTTTGTCGTACCTTGAAAGTCTTGCGCTTAGATGACTCTTGGGCCTTGTTGGAAATGCGTATGACGATCTGTTTGCGCCTATTTTTTCTTTACCAAAATAGTAAAATCGAACTCATCATAATCATGAAGAAGGGCAATATTTTGACAAAAATTTTTTTTGCAGAAATCAAACAAAAGAAGTGGGTCGGCGTAATACAGCTCCGATTTCATGCGCTCCGAATGCGAATATTTTGTAAGACAGTTAAAAGCAAAACCTTTGACACTTTTTTTATTTATCGCCACCAAAGTCTTTAATATATAGGAAAGCCACATCTCGTTGCTCAGATTTGCTCGCAGGTTGAATATTCCACTAGCTACCGTGAAATCCCCCGGTTCCATTTCTGATGTTGTTTGGATCAAGGAGAACATCTGTTTATTACCACGATGTCTGATTCTCGCGGTTTTTATCATTTCTTCAGAAATGTCATACCCTCTGTATTGGATTTTATCTGTTGTCTGTTTAGATACAAAATCGAGAAAATCACCATACCCACAGCCAAGATCATTGAGGGAGTAACTTCCCTTCCGTGGCAAGAGCTTGGCAAGCGCCAGAAAGCGGTTTTCTTGGGCCCGCTGGTCACGCCATCCCACTCTTTGGGCGGCGTTTTTGCTTCTGGCTGAAGAGGCGTAGTAGTTGGACAGCTTATTTTCAATGGTTTGCAAGAATTTTTTCATACCTTTTACTTTTTGGTTCAACCTGCTCCGGCCATGGTCGTTTTTTTAAGGCGCGCCTTGGGCAATTGTAGGCATGTTAACATATTTTTTTCGCTTTCGTTTTCTCCCTTTTTAACATTTCAAGAAACTAGTCTATTTGCTCCCTCCTTGACTTTCCCTGCCTTGAGGCACCCAATAATTTCGGAAATGTGATACCGCGGACGCTTTTTTACCTCCAGAAATACCTTGGAAAGATATAGCCCGACTGTACCTATGCTTAAAATGACTATACCACCAATCAGCCAGATTGAACTGGCAATGGTAGCGTACCCCAAAGGCATATCCGGCACCAAAAGCCGCCGCGTCACCAAATACACGACCACACCACAGGAAAGAAATGTAACCGCCAAACCAAAAAGAAAAATAAATACCAAGGGCTTTTCACTTAATGAAATTATCATTGCACACGCCATGGATATTTTTTTGCCCAACGTATAGGTGCTCGATTTTTTATGGGTTTTTACCGATGCGAATGGTATCTGTTTAAAACCTGCCAAGGAAAAGAAGCCCCAGAGATCAAACTGATTTTCTCGGTATTTTAAGATTTCCGTCAAATAGCACCGCCGCATCAATCGGGCCGTCAGTTGGTTTGCCTCATACCGCAGGGGGCACAACCAACCAAAGATTCGGTAAAATACAGCCCCAGAAATTCTTTCAAACAGATCGCCTTTCCTTCGACCTTTTTGCACCCCATACACCGTATCGGCATTTTTGATCTTCATTTCCCTGAAAAATTCCGAAAGAAGCTCGGGGGCTTCTTCAAGGTCGGAATCAATCAGAAATACGTATTCTCCTTTGGCCTGCTCAAGCCCGCACAGCAAAGCCGCATGATGGCCGAAGTTTCTTGAAAGATTCAGGACAAGGCATTTTTGATTTCGAGCACATATGCTCCGGAGAATGGAAAGGGTTTGATCCGCGGAACCATCATTCACAATAATAATCTCGAAGTGGTGGCGAAAGTTTTTCTCCGCAGTCGCACACGCCCTTTTTACAAACTCTTGAATGGTTCTTTCAGAGTTAAATACGCTGGTCACAATTGAAAGGGTGTTCATTTAAACTGGCACTGCCAAACGTGTAAGCATTACAAGGTACTTTTTCACGGTTTCATTGTTGAGGGGCCTGATCACCTCAAGGGCACTCTGCAGTTGCTTTAATGTAAGAGTTTTTGTTTTTGCAAGCGCTTGAAAAACCCGGTTTTTAAATTCATCGGCTAATTCCGGCTGATTTGAAAATACGGGAAGATGAACGTTTTTGTACCAGGGCATTATGCTGATTTTTTTTCGGGTAGGTTTGTTTTTCAACGTTACCCCTAAAAATTTCTGGATTTTTTTTAGAGTTTTGTCGGGGTTTTTTGTAAAGGCTGCGTAGTCAACTTTGATGCAGTTTCTTTGATATTTTCGCTGGATTTTTTCAGACCAGCGTTGGTGAAACCTCCATAATAAAATTCCTTCAGCGATTGTCTTAGGACCCCATTTTTCGCGGATCCAGGATCTCACCACGTGGGCTGGATTCCTTTCGATAATAATAATTCTGAAATCGGTTCCGAATATTTTTTCGATCAGTTCGGCGGACGTTGGTTTGTATCCCACTAATTTCAAGCCATTGAGTTTGCTTTTTTTCCCACTGAAAAGCTTAAGGACCTTTTTTACAAATTCATTTTTGGGCATCATGGTAGATTTTGCAAAAAGGGTTGGCGAATACGCTTCAGAATGCCTGAGGCTTGGGATATTAGCTGACAAACCCATGACCAAAAACATCTCCAGCCTTTTATACAAAAGGATTCTTTTGATCGTTTTTCGCGCTTCTCGTGGGCTGATTTCTCTTTTTTCAGCCACTGGTCGCAAAAGTTCAAGGTTTAACTCGTCGACAATTCCTACATTAAACTTTTTTTGGATTTCGCTTGAAAGAATGGTGGTCCCGGATCGAGGGCAACCAACAATAAGAAAGGGTTTAATTGCCATTATCCCATTAATTAAATCTTACTTCCTTCACAGCCCAGACCCGGTTAGCCCAAATCTCTTCTGCGGCTGGGCCTGGTCCGGCTTTTCCAATAAATAAAAATGTCCTTCCCTTGGTTGTTTTCAAGGGAATCGAGGCTGGCCCGTCGTTTAAATTTTGAGCTCCACCCAGATAAACCGGGTTGGCAGTGTCATCGACGTTATAAACATCAATGGACGATGCATAATAACCCGAGTCTTGAATATAGCCCTGATTTACGATTACCTGGTTAATTGTTTTATGGGAATTTAATTTAACGACTAGAAAATGGGGAAAGGGGCTTACTTCGCTGTGCCAAGCAGTTTTCGGATCATTGTCGTACGCCTTTTCATAAGCAAATTTTTTCTTTCTCTTATAATAGTCTTTTAGGTCGTTGATGTTTTTGGGGCATTTTGTAATAAAAGTTATACTGATTTTTTTGTTTTTGCCTATTTGATAGCAATTAGCTGAAAATGTGTCTTTCCCTATTTTAGGAAGTTTTCCGGCCAACATCCGAATTTTAGGGTCGTACGTTAAGGTTAGGGGTTTTTCAAAGACACAATACCCCCTTAAAAAGGATTCTTGATTAAGATCAATTCTAACTTCTTCTCCAAGTTGGGAGCGGACTTCAGGATTTATCCTTTTCGAATTACGATCCGACTTTGTGTTATACAGACCCAAGAACCACCCTAAAATAAGAGGCTGGGCCAAGGCGACCGGAATCCATTTATTTCTCAGACACCAGGGAAACCGGCGGGCAAGCGAAGAAAAAGGAAGGGGGCTAAACTTCTTTTTGTTTACCCATAAAGGCGGATTGATCTCTTTCTTTTTCATTTTTTATCCTTTTGAACCGGGCGCCTATTTCCACAAATATGGAATCGCATCATTGATAATCGGAAGGCGCTCGACTTCCGCCGGGTCATGGGGGCCGCTTGTACAATTCACTATGATTGAATCGCCTGGCCCCAAGCCTTCGAATCCGTACCAAATCCCGGGCGGAATTCCAAACAAGGCGTGTTTTTCCCTGCTTAACACTGCCTCCTGTTGTTGGCCTTTTGTGGATGACTTTTCCCGCGGATCATACAATACAAAACGCACCGCGCCTGCTGGCACAATCATTCTTTGAAAGATAACCTTGTGGAGTTTCCAGGCCCGCACCACGCCCTTTGGAACGATTGAGCAATAGACTTCCCCAAAACCAACAAAGCACGGATCATCCAAACGCAAGTGGTGCAAAACGGCACCCCGACCATCGCTGATAACCCGCTTCGGCTCATAAAGGACACCCTCCAACATCGTCACCCCGCCCATGGCAATCTTCTCATCCGCGCTAAACTCATATATTTTTTGATTTGGTCTATCGTCAAATCCCAAGCTTTTTCCTTCCGACCGCAAAATTCTCGATACCAATTGGCTGTGAACGCGACGGTTTCATCAAAATCAAGGGTGGCTTGCCATCCCAACCACTCTTTTGCCTTGGAGCAATCCAACCGGAGTAGGCCTGCCTCGGGTTTGGCATAGGTTTTTTCGATTTTCGGTTCCTTGGCTCCCGGCCAGTGAGACCTTAGCCCCCGAATCAGTTTTCCCACGGTTTCATTGACATTTTCCCGCGGACCAAAATTAAAAGATTGTCCCCTTAATAATTCCTTCGTCATTCGATTTTGGGTTCGGGCGTTTCTGCCCGTGCGCACCCTTCCCCGGACGGCAGAAAGCAAGGAATGCTTTTCAACGCACGCCAAGCTGGCCGCCAAGGCCAAATAGCCCGACAACGGCTCCAGCACATGCTGCCATGGGGGGTGGAAGAT
>Ga0214923_10001444_pt1 | contig 33727 bp, 37 predicted proteins | sample LL1510_MetaG_FD_177993 | JGI IMG/M metagenome (GOLD analysis project Ga0214923, IMG submission 177993) | Freshwater microbial communities from Lake Lanier, Atlanta, Georgia, United States - LL-1510 | ecosystem: Environmental > Aquatic > Freshwater > Lake | place: USA: Georgia | collected...
TAAGCCGAGATACAACAGAAGCTGGAGTCTCCCAAAGGAAATAGCTTTGATCCTTCTTTAGATTCTTTGCCCTTGTGATTCGTCCGTTGCTAACCCTAGCATAATGCCCTGTAGCAATATACTCACAATTAAAATGGTTTGCAACAGCAGCAAGAACTGGAAGCTTAATGGTACTATTACAAGTTACACAAGGATTATATGCAATGCCTTGCTTTGCACCATCAACATATCGATCAATTACATTCTTCTTAAAGACTTGCTTCCAGTTTGTTACAAGATATTCAATACCCATCTTGTCGCAAACCATACGAGCATCACGAATATCCTTAAAGGTACAGCAACCTTCACCTTCATCGCTGTCAAGGGTTTCAAGTAGCTTAAGAGTGTAACCGTAAACTTCATGCCCTTGTTGCTTTAGAAGCGCAGCAACAACAGCAGAGTCAACACCACCGGACAAACCTACAAGAACCTTTGCCATGATAATACCTTTCAGTCTGAAATTACAGCATCAGCAGTAACAACATCATCAAAGATATATGGTGATTCTGGTTCTGACATTGACGTTTCCCGTGCGCTGTCAAGCACTTCTGCGTCCAATGACCAATAATCTCCCCAACGAGGAGAACAACCAACAATGAACAACGAAACCATAACCGCTAGAAACTTCATAACCTACTCCTTGTAAAACAAGGATATCATAAGCTTAAAGAAATATAAAGAAAATATTTCTATGGATAAAGCTTGGAAATAAGCCTACCAGCCAAAGAATGCATTCTACAATGCATATATTCTTCTGCTAGTGCTTGCGGCAATCCAGCCGTGTTAATTGTTTCTTCAATCTTGTTAGCTAGCGATGGATGGGTTATAACTCCTAAATAATTTCCTTTAACTGTTAAAGGAAACAATTCAAACGTAGCCCCATGCGGTAGTATATGCGCTCTTACTACCCCAAATGCTATTTCATCCATAGCTTTCAATCACGAGCATCCCGTGATGCATCGCTCACGGCTGTAGCTGCGTCTGCAACAACATCGGAGGTTGCAACATCCGAACGTGCATCCAACGTTGCAACGTCGCTAGCTACAACAGCATCCGAAACTACAACATCGTCAGCCACAGAAGCTTCTACAGCTACGTCAGAAACCACATCTGAGGATACAACAACATCAGAAGGTACATCAGAGGATGTAACATCAGAAGCAACTTCCACTGCTACATCAACGGCGGCATCAGAGCTAGCTGGTGAGGTACACCCATTGCAACCAGCAATACCGAAAGCCAATACAAAAACGAATGAACGAATACTCATAATATCTCCTTTTCGACCGTTAGGGTCATCAGTAAGTATGTCAAAACTTTATGCATAAGTAAAGCATATATATCACAAGGTTGATATGAAAAAATATGTGAAAGAAGACGCACAACAATCTGCCGCAGCAAAAAAACTAAATGATCGCCTAGCCAAGATTCCCGGTTTAGAAGCTCTTATGCAAAACGTTACAAAACGTGATGATGCAGCAGACATATTAGCCGCTATGGCTGAAAAACTTGGCGGGGACAAAATTGCTGGTTCGAAAATATTGAAAGGTGCGCTTGAACTTGCTTCTGCAAAGGAAAAAGAACCCGAACAAAAGAAACCACAAGCACCACAAGCGCAACAAGCAGCAGCTCCAGCAGCAGCTCCAGCAGCAGCAGCACCAGCGGCTCCCGCTGCACAACCAGTAAAAGAATCTTTTATATCGGTTAAAGCGTTTGTTGGTTATTTGTTTGAGTAGCTATTAGCCGTTACGCTTGTAAATGGGCAACAAGTAGTCACACACAAACTCACGCATAGCCAAAACAACAAATTCGTCGATACCGTCTTCCTTCTTAAACTGAATTTTTACCAAGTCGTTATCGTACTTGGACAAAAACGTAACTTCAGCACCCTTTGGTATCCTTGTTGCGGTAGGAAAATTTTGATCCTTAACAGGCAAACAAGGAATCCATTCGATGTTTGATGTTACTCGATACTTTCGATACACGAAAACGGGTTCTTTGATTGCCATATTTCCTTTTGATCCTTTACTGCTATAGTATATCAGAAAGTAAAGGAATTCTCAAAGTTTTTTTTAACGCTTAATTTAAGCGTTTTTATGCTGTTGGGGCAGGGGTAGCAGCAGGAGGCGGTGGGGTTGGAGCCGCTTCCGGTGTTGGAGCAGCAGGAGGCGCAGCTTCTGGTGCTGATGGTGTTGCACCTGCTTCCATACCTACAGGTGTTTGATTTTGTACAACTGCACCAATGTTGCGAAGTTGTTGGTTAAGCTTAAGCTTTTCCTCTGACGACATATTTTTAAAAATGGTTGTAAGCTTGCCATATACTTCTGGGTCTTGAAAGCTTTTACCGGAACGAACCGTGTTAAATCGATCCAAGATATGATCTAATGTAATTGCTTCACCGGTTTCTTCGTCGGTGGGCACTCCTGCTTCCCCTGCGGGGGCTGGAGCTTCAGCTTGTTCTTTTAAAGCTTTTGCGGCTTCAAACAAAGAAAGCGCAAGAATGTTTTTTCTCATTGACATTTTAAGTTATTCTCCATTGACTAAATATCACGTTTAAACGAAACATTCACATCAACTGTTGATGCATTGATATCTTTTCCAAGAAAGCGTGTAATCGAAAATGGGCCAACCGCAATTTTGTATATTCTTTCTTCCATTCTGATTTCGAAATGACTAACCTTGGTTGCAATGTTCGCCAACAACCATGCATAATCAAATATCAACATTGTGCCAGTTAGATTGAACTTGTTGTTTTGCACAAGAAACTTGTTTGCTTGTACAGGCACAATAGGAAACGTTTCTTCCACAAAGCATAAAAGTATGCTTAATGGATCAATAGTTGGCATAAAAGGTTCTGATGTTGCAACCGACGTATTGTTCCATTTATCGCTTATGATATCATCTGGAGCATCATCGCTTACAAGCATTCGAATTCCATCTGATGTTTCAATAATCTTTGCCATTTTTGATTTTTATCGCCTTTCGATTGATTTCGCTAATCAATGTCATAACAGAGTTTTGATCTTCTATGTTGGAATGTTGTATTGACACAAACAATGTTGCTTGTTCTATTCGCATTATTGCATGAATTGTTTTTTCATGTTGCATTTCCAATACAGAAAACATCATTGTGTTGGCGTCGGTTTTGTTCTCAAAGTCAATAGCAAAATTGACAAAATGCCCTTCGGAAGAATAATCCCGAAGGGCATTTGATTCATCCAAGCTAGATGAATGAAATAGTTTTGTTAGTAGATTAAACATTACGGAGTGACTTAGCTGTGGGAGCTAAATCACTTCTTACCGGCCTTCTTCGCTGCAAGAACTTCCTTTGTGGAACCCTTCTTGCGGCCACGCTTTTCAAGCGTCTTGAAGATGTTTGCACGAAGCTCCTTAACCTCGGGCAAGGTATCAGTAAAATCACCCAAAGAGTTGAAGTTGGTTTGCTTCTCCATTTCTTCCAAGAAGCCTTCCTTGGCAGCAGCAATCGCTTCGTCACGGAAAAGCTCGGCTTGATTTGGCTTCTTTGCAGAAATCACAATCATATCCAAAACAGTCCAACGACCTTCTTGACGATCAAGAACATCGGCAAACACATTGAATTCGAAGGGGTTAAGCTCACCCTTGTTCACAGCAGGAGAAAACACATCAGCAGCCTTGAGTGCTTCAACGAACTTCTTACGGCCCGCCAGCACAGCCTTGTCAATTTGAGCATCGTCGTTAACATCCTTGACGGACTTCATCGCACTAATCATGCTATCAACGAACATGGTAGTATACTTGCCAGCAGCAGTCTTAGTGCTGCTCATGATCTTTTCCAAATCAGACATAAGCTTAACCTTCTCAGACTTTTCAACCGCAGGATCTTTGATAAAGTCAAGAATCTCAAGGTTCTGTTCGTTGGTGAGATGCTTCATCGCCTTCTTAAGACGGTTAAGCACACTCATTTCAGTGGTGGTTTCCGTTGGATCGGAAGACAAAGAACGAGCAATATCAGCCTTGCTGGTAGTGCCGGGAATAATGTCATATTCCCCTTCTACATCTGCCTTGGCAGCTACAGCAGCAGGAGCGTCAGGCTCAACAGCGTCCAAAGAACGAAGAATATCCTTGTCGGAAATATACTGTGTGAGCAGATATGACACAGGATCATTGTGGCTTCGCAACTTACCGCCAACAACTTCACCATAAGCCTGACCAAAAACAAGACCACGTTCCTTGTTCATGGTTTCAACAAACTCGTCCGGCTCACCAACGAGCGGTGCAAGAAGAGCCAAAGCTTCTTCCTTCTGCTCGGGCTCAAGATAAATCGGAGAAGTAGAACGCTCTTGATCTGCCTTATTAAGCAGCACCATCATACGTCGCACGAAATCGTGTTTAGTAGCATCACGAGAAATGCCAGACTTGGCCCTGCCAGTGGGCAGATCGTTCCAAACATCGATATACTTTGAAGAACGGTAAACCGTCTTCGCATTGTACTTCTTTGCTTCTTCTACCATACGAATAGCGAATTCATTACGAACCATCGTGCGAATCTTGTCTCGGAGCTGTCCCATAATCTTGTTCCTTTTTAGTTGTTGTGATTAATTAGCTTGTTGATTGAGATTTATAAGGATTAGACTTTGAACCACTCTTGAGTGTTATGTCGAGAATCGGTATACACATACCTGTCGGTACGATGTACCTCGCTGCCAACAATAAGCTGACTAGTCACTGGCATCATATACATCCAAGCTTCAACAACCTGTGGACCGTCATATACCTGAGTGAGATAACGGGTATACATCGATCCATTACCTTCAAGCATATCCAGTGATTGCAACGTCCGCTCGTCAACTTCGTACAATTCACCGATGATGGAATATCCATCGTTGGTGCAAGCAGTCACAGCAGGAAAAGAACCAAACAAAGGATGCATCTTATAAGCGCAATTCACCGTTTCGGTATTGCCAAGATACTTGGCATGTTCCAAAAGGCTATGATTACCAAAACCTCGCTTCAAGCTACCGTAAACAAAAACTTTCGTCATAACCGTAGACTGCAAACCAAAGTTTGCTTCGATCTCGGCATCAGTCATGTTGACCAAAGATTCATTCGTCTCGGCTTCACGTTCATCACACCATTTCTGATATTCTGAATCGTTGGCTAGCTCTGCCATATTCTTATCGTGTTCAGATTCGTTCATCACGCATCCTCCCGCACAATAACAGTCACACCGTTGTATTCCATTTCACCATGACCAAATTCATCATGGCACATAGGAACACCAACAGACACAAGCTCGCTTGGATTGATGTTAACCTCGTGATCGCATTCACCACACTGAAAAATGAGGAATACGTTGTGATCGTAGATGCCGTCGATTCGCTTCATACATATAGGATACCATACGAAGCTTGTAATCTCAAGATTATTTTATTTTTTATAACCCCTTGAAAACAAAGGGTTTTTTGAAGTAGGAATCAGTCGGAGAAAACGCTTTTGCCTGTTTTGGCAGTACGTTCAGCTTTGGCTGCTTCAACTTCAACGGCAGAGTTAAGATCAATGCTAGCAACTGTTTTGTGACTGTCATCGTTGTTCTTCATAATGAATGCTGCATCCATAAGAGCTTCAACGTATGTTGTATATTCTGGATTTCTTAGAATCTTTGATCCAAACTCGCTTTTGTAGAATTTCTCATCAACAACAAGTTCTCCAGTTTTTTGGTCGCTAACTTGGAAATATTTCCATTGTGACGATCCTTCAAGCTTAACACGGTGACCATCAACGATTACTGGGTCTTTGCACTTTTCACAAAATTCCCGTAGCTCATCGAAAACGTTTTCATCTTCTCTAACTCCCTTACCAAAATGAATTTCAAAACTAACTTCTCTCCAAGGTCTTGCAACCTTGTTCTTAATGGTTTTACAAGTAACATTGATACCGATAACAGCTTCTTTACCGTTAATGCTTTGCTTGATTTGTTGACCACCTGTAAGCTTGATACGTGTTGAAGCATGATATGGAATAGCCATACCACCGGGAGTAGTGTTTGGATCACCGTACATCACGCCAATCTTTTGACGTTGCTGATTTAAAAGAACCAAACAAACGTTTTTATCACCGATTACATCTGTGATTTTACGGAAGCCTTTAGAAAGCACTCTAGCAGCTAGACCAATAGTGTTTTGGTCATAATCACCTTCGATTTCTGCTTTGGGAGCAGATGCAGCTACAGAGTCCCAAATAACCGTTACAGGAACATCTGCTTTAAGGTTACGAGCCTTTTCAATGGTTGATTCAATAACCTTGAAAATGTCTTCAATACAGGTTTCTTGGATAAAGACAAAGCGTTTGCGAATGTCAATACCAAGACCTTCAAGGTTTTCAACTGATGTAGCGTTTTCAGTATCGATATACACAACGATACCATTCATACGTTGAGTTGATTTAGCAATCTCATATGCGATGTGAGATTTACCGCTGGATGGTGGACCTTGAATTTCTACAATACGTCCTTCTGCTACACCACCATTGCGGCGATTAGAGATGATATAGTCAAGTTGTTTAGAACCTGTAGAAATCCAGCGTTTAACAGATGTTGGTGCTTCGTCTGTTCCAAGGTTGAATGCGATTTTGTTTCCTGCTTCTTTGTTGATTTGCTTGATTAGTTCAGCAGAGAAGTCTGTGTCTTCGTTTGCTGCTGGTTCATCTAATAAAGGCTTTTTAGTTGACTTGATTGCCATATATAGGTTTGCTCTCCTTCTTCAAACAAGGTAACACATAACAAAGCATGGGTAAAGGTAATAAAAGATTTTCTTGAAAAAGAAAAAAAAGGGGAAGGAAAACACTATCTATTCGTATTAGGGAAAATTAAATTCCCATACAAGGAGTTATTGATATGAGATTAACAATAAAACAGCTAAAACGTGTAATCAAAGAAGCGGTAATGAATGGTCGTAAAGGTCGGAAACGTGTAGTCAGAGAAGCGGCAATGAAACGTATGTCCGAGAAAAGAGCAAATGAAATATTTGACGCTATCAGTGACGTTCATGATCTTGTAGAAGAAGAGGGTACTTTGGTCCCTTGGTCAGATGTGGTAGCCCACGCTAGGAGCAAAGGAGTGAAAACTACAGAAGATGAAATCATCGATTTCATTGACACTTATAGCGGTGACGGCCCTGAATCACGAACCCTTGTAGGTGGGTATTTAGATAGCTGGACGTATACTAACCATATCGAGGATGATGGGATCAGGGTATATGATCCTATGGCACTGTGATTCTATGTAAGAAAAAATGGGAGGGTAAAACACTATATATTTGTATTGGGAAAACTATAGACCCTTACAAGGAATTATTGATATGAGATTAACAGTAAAACAGCTAAAACGTATAATCAAAGAAGCGGTAATGGATGCAAGTAGAGATGAAAGTATGAGTATGGAAAGGGCGAATGAAATATTTGACGCACTTGATACTCTACATGAGGAATTAAACGAAGAAAGCATCTTGATGCCTTGGCCGACTGTTATCAAAGAAATGAAAAAAAGAGGAGTAGAAACTTCAAAAGAAGAAATAATGGATTTTATCAAAACTTTTAAAGATTCTTCAAGCAGCTTGGGAGCAGATTTGGCTCGTTGGTTAAAAACGAATAAACCAAAAGAACAAGGATTAGGTATCTATGATCCATCAAGTCCGAGGGCATCCTTATAAATCCTAATATATTATAAAACCGAAAACCCCGGAGGAAACAAATCCTGCCGGGGTTTTCTTTTTTTGAGGAAGAAGGTCAGACTACATTAATCAGAAATCAGCGAAGGCATCTTCAAGCTTGTCAGCGGCTGGACTAGGCAAAGCCTTTCCAGTTCTGGTTTCGGTATGATCTGTTCCAGATGCACTAGCAGTAAAACCACCAGTGAGATTTGAAACAAATTGTTCTAGCACTTCAACAAGTTCTTCTGGAGCTTTACATTGACGTTTGAACATTTCTTCAAGGTTGGGTACAGCATCAAGCCACTTCTTTGCTTGAGCCTTATCCTTTGATAGCGGAGAAGGCTTCTTGCGAGCTTGAAGATTGATTTGCTTAACTGGTGAACCCTTGAAAAGACGGGGCTTACCATTTTCAATAACTTGCGTTACTGAACAAGTAAAATCATATCCTACATCTGGAGATAGCATGTCCTCGTCAATGTTATCCTTGTGAGTAAGGATACCATAAACTTGGTCACGGGTTTCCTTTGAGAACTCCCAGATTTGTGGACCCTTGTCTTCTTCACCACGAACCATGATTACAGCGTAATAACGCTCTTTGGCACGAAGGTTTTTTGCAATAGTCCATCCATCGGGATGCTTTTTGCTATTACGAAGCTCTTCGAATTGTTCCTTGATGGGATCGGGAAGACCGAATGAATATGGTGCAACCATACGTTGTGATGACAATGGTTCGTTGTAATACGCAACGGTTTGGAATGGTTCATTCGAAGAGTTTTGAATTGGAAGAAAACGAATGTCGTGCTCGCCCAAGGTAGGCTTCCAGTAAACGTTTTTTTGTTGTGTACCTTTTGTTGTTGAGGTTTTGTCGTTTTTTGATAGCGCAGCTTTGATTGCATCTAGATTATAACTTGCCATGATAATTGCTCTTTTCTTTCTTGACCACAATTGTTTGTTGTGTAAAATAACACCTAGTAGGGTGGTCTATCTACTAAGTATTATACCGAACATTAAGTTTATTGTACAGAAACAGCTTTTTCTTTACCTTTGCCTTGCACACAAGCCGCTTTAATTGCTTGTGAAAGCACAATTGAAATCCAAGGTTCACCTTGGGTTGGTAGGTCTTCTTTTTGTCCCTTACTGCCTACCATAGACACAGCATACCATTCATCAATATCAATCTCAACGTTATTCTTGGAAAGAGTATAAAGACTTAGTTGAGATACTGGAATATGTTGAAACCGATCTGCAACGTTGTAATAAACACCAAGCTTATCACGATGCCACTCACTGTTGTTGTCTACATAAAATTCTTTGTTTTCTGTTCCAACTTTGCCAATGTCATGAAAAAGACTACAAAGAATAATGCTTTGAGCCGCAAGCGTGTCAGTAAGATTGTATACTTGACGTAGTTTGGCAGCGTTTTGAAGAACACGTAGAGAATGTTCAACAAGTCCACCGGGATGACAGCAAGTATAATCCCGCTTTGTTGAAGCGGGAGCAAGCATGATTCGTTCACTGTTGTTGTCCACATATTTTAGAATGTTTCCTCCCTTGCTTCCAAGCTTTGCCGCTTGAGTTTTAAACAGCTCAAAGTTCTTGATAATAATTTGTTCTTGGTTCATAATGAAAACCCTTTGTCTGTGGACATATGAAACGTAGTGGATTCTAAATTTATAATGTCTACACTTCCTATCTTACACAACCCATTAATCAAACTAAAACTATTTTCATTTACATCCAAAATCAATGCGTCATGCAAGATAAACAAAGGCACAATATCTTCAAACTTGTCTAACTCATTAACATAATCAAGAATGTTCTTGAATCCCAGCATTGCTACATCAACAGCAGTGCTTTGAACATAATGGTTTACAAGAGTATGTGTTGATTCTGTTTTAACTCTTCTACCATAAAAGTTGGTGATAAACTTATAACCGGTTTGCTTCCATTCATTTAAAAGCTTTTGTTGCAAAGCTTTTAATCCAAACCATTCAGCAATGTTATCAACAACGGTTTCTAGATTCATAACGTTGGGTATGCGTTGGCGTAGAGTTTCTAACCCTGCACCATATAACTCCGACAACACAATTTTTTTAACCACATCTCTTGTTACTTCTGGGTTATTCACAAACAATGAACAACGAACTTGTTCATATATGTCTTTCTCTATCTCTTCTATTGGTTGTGTTCCACTAGTAGCTAACAACACTCTTGGTTCCAATGATTTATAGTCCAAAGAATATATTGCACCGTTGCTGTGTTTTGATTCTAAAACACTTCGATAAATCTTTGGAAGATGAAGCAAGGTAGGTCCGTTAATGGTTTTAAACCTTCCAGTTACATTGCTTACACGATCATATTCAACAACTTGTGCATATCCTTCGTTGTTTGGTTTAAATGAAGCAATATGCTTTGTTGCATCAAGCTTTGAATATTGTTCATAACGCTCAACGTTAATCTTTGCTGGTTGAAGATATTCAAACACTTTTTGCGTTGGAATATAAACGTTTTCAAGATAGCTTAAATCTAAATTGTTAAGTTCGTCTTGAAACCTTTTTTGATCCCTTTCAATCTCGTTATAAAGCTTTTCTGGCAGGGTTAAATGCCAAGGCACAGCAGAGCCTTGAAGCTTTGGAGACAAGCCTCTATAAGCCCGTATAAAGCGTTCTGGGGCTTGTTGTGGTTGCTTGACAAGGTACAGTTGTGATACTAGTTGCTCAACTTCATCCATGACCATATGTTGCCATATAGTTTGAGATATGTAAAAGGATTAAATTTAGCCCCGAGGCTGTGGTGCGCTTCTTGGTGTTGTAGGACCGTTGATTGGATCGCCTTGCATTTCGCTCAAAGTTATTTCAGCAGAGTTAATTTGACCGATAAGGTTACGATATTGACCAAATGCATCAACGGCTGTGAATTTAATAGTTGTTTCAAATGACCCAGCTTCGATTTTATGTTGCAAGCCTGTGACGTAATAAATGTTATCAATTGAAGTGTTTGTGTTGTAATCGATAAACAATTCTTGACCGTAACGCAACAAAGGACAACCCAAAGAAGTTAAATTTACTTCAACGGGATACACGCTTAAAGGTACACCACCAACTTGCTCTCCATTAGGCTGAATAGGTGAAGCATTAAGAGAACGCAACATGTTGATTGTGTTTAAGTTAGGATCGCTCATTGAGCCAACGTTAGAAGAACGAACAGTTGTTCCCATCGCACCATAGATGATATGAGGAATTCCTCTCATAACAAATTCTTTAAGTTGTTGAGCACCTCCAACAAATCGATATTGCTCAACAGCTCTACCATTAGCGTCAGTTGCTTGTTGTATTCTTTCGATTAATCTTGGTGGTGCCGAACAACGTTGCACAATATCGCTTTGTAGCTGCCGCCAGTTTTCTCTTAACACTCCAATATCTTCTCTACGTTCTCTGGCTTGAGTTTCAAGAGCTTGACGTTGGGCATTGTCGCCGGGATAAGAACTTAAAACACTTAAAACATTGTTTGTTCCAAGAGATAGAATTTCTCTATAGCTACTGTTTGGGGAACAAGCTTTGTCATATATGTGAATCTTGAGAATGCTTCTTCCTTGTTGTATTCTTCCATCAATAACAGCTTCAGTTGCTTCGATTTCAAAAGTTAACTGTGGCGGAACAAAATCCGTATGGTGCCCAATGTTGTTTCGTTGCATCCGAACGTACATTTCACTATCGAAATTACGATTGTTTGGTACCAATTCATTTCTATCATATTTGTACAAGTCATTTATTCCATATGCAGGATTTAACACATCGTCAACGATTTTTGTTGATATGAAATTCATGAACTCGCTAACGCTTAAGTTAACGGATCTACCAACGTTTTCCATGCGTAGTCTACCATATTCTCTAACGAAATAATCTGTTTGCACAGGAAACTGAGATATGTTACAATGACTCATGATACTAGCTCGATTGTTAAAGTTATAAAAATATAACTGTACTTCTTCGAATTTTGGATTGTCACCTGTTTTCAAAGCAGCTAAAGGTTTTCCAACAAATGCAGAAATCAAAGTTCCTAAAGAAACAACTGCCGCACCATTAAATCGATCAACTGGGTTTTCACCCGCTACGGTTCGAGCCGAGGCCGCATTATTGTTGGTTGAAGGGAGTTGAGTGTTTGAAATCTCTGGTTGCAAACCACGAGTTGTTCGTGTGGTATCGATTCTTGTTTTCAATTTATCCCAAGCTTCGGCGGGCATTTCTGACAAAAAAGTATCTCCGTACCAATTATCTCTTGTTCTTCTTGTTCCTTGAGGAACTGGATTTAATTTATTTAGAATTTCTCGCACCTCTTGGTTGAGTGTTCTGGCAATGGCAGAAATTGCAGAGTTTGTAGATGGGCTAGTGGCACTACCACCAAGATTCGTTGTTCCAGATATAAGCTGACGTAGTGCTCGTTGTAATTCTATTGCGTTTTGTCTTCTTCCAATATTTCGGTTTGAACTGCTTGCTAAACCATTTAAATCTGTTTGCAGTTTTCGCAAAGAATCCAAAACTTCTTTTGACAAAAGTAAATTGTTCGTTGCATCACTGGCTGCACTTAATCCTTGAGCCCCACGAACTTCTGTTCTTCGTTGATTGGTATTTCCGTTACGGTTTTCTGGTGGAGGAGGAAACACCAATCCAGAAAGTTGGTTAATGGTTTCAGAAAGTCTTTCGATTTGTCTTATTTGAGTTTGTATGCGTCCGGCTGCGTCTTGTCCAATAATTGAAAGTTCGGTTATTTCAGAAGAACCTCGGCCAATCAAACTTAAAGTGAGATTAACTTGCCCAACATCATCAAAGCTAAAGTTGCTTCCTACAACAGTGAAATGATCAACTGCTCTTGTAAGGTTTAAAAGATCAGCATAAGGGTTTTCGCCTAAACGATCTGGATGTGACCAACCATATTCTACTTCTATGAAAGATTCACCATATCGATCTGGTTTGATGAAATCTGCAAACTCACCCATTCTAGATCTGTCATGCAGAACTATTTCCAACGTTGCTGTGCGAGTTCCTTGTAAGCCGTATGCGCTTTTTACATCCATACTAAATGATTTAATGGAAGCCAATGGACGCATTGGATCGATTATTGGAGCAAGATAGTTTTCTCTGTTTCTTGCTGTTTCTTGATTGATCATTGTTTGTGGCGCACGAAACAATTCAAGACCTGTTACAGTATAGTTCGGAAAATCTCTAGCTGTTGCTAGTTGACCGGGAATAGAACCTGTTGGTACTTGGCTAGCTAAAGCTATAGCTCTTATTGGTAAGTCTTCTATTGTTGATGCTATTGTTTTAGCTCCTTCAACGAATTTTTGCAATGTAATCGCAGCAAGTTTGTTTTCTTCAAAAACTTGTCTTGATGAATAAAACTTTACGTTCATTACTGGTATTGCTCTTGTCATTTCCAACGCAGGCATACCATTAAAAAACACAGTGAGAAATTCTCCGTTTTTTTCTCCCGGTATCAACAATGGATGTTCTGCTCTAATAACAGAAATTCTTTTTTTAAAACGTGTGTCTTCGTTTGCCATTACCGGCAAAGCTCGATCTAAGTCGTTAAATATAATTTTATCTGGCTTGCTGTTAATTAATTCTGTTACTGTTGTTATTGCTTCTGGGTCAACGTGAATTTTTACACATCTTGAAATTGAATGTTTGATATTTGAAAGGTTTTGTCCGGTACCTTGCAGTAATCCGTTAAGTTGAGTCATTATCGCTGTACTGTCGCCGTCGCTCGGCAATATTTTCTTTGACCCACCACCTGTGTCTAACAATATAGCAAAAACAGGTGCCAACAAAGGATCAACTCTAACATTTAAATCTCTTCTAGAAGCTGCAACGCTTGAAGCTGATCCGGCAGCTCCTCTAGTTTCTGGATTGGTTTCAGCAGCAGCAGCGTTACCAATCGCTTGAGACAAAGCAAAATAATTCGCTAATTCTGTAGCTGTTGTGAAACCAAAATAAACACCAAAGATTCTCTTTAATTCACCTAATCTTGTGTTTTTGATTGCACGAATGGCGGCGGGATTTAAAACTGAGTTCTCGGTATCTAGGTACAACATTGTTTTATCCTAAGAACTGAAGTGCTTGCTGTAGGTTTGGAATCACGATTCTTGTGTCTACCATCTCAAAAATATATCCTTTTACCGATTTTACTTTGCCTTTAAAAAATTGATAAATGTATGAATCATATATTCCCAACTCTTCACACGCTTTCTTTATACTTGGGTAGATAGTCTCTAAACCAGTATCAAGACTTATTGCTTTTATAGGTTTCTGAAGTTTCTCTATTCGTTTACGCTTGGTTTCTTCTGATTGTTTTTTTCCAAGATTGGCTTCTCTGAGTTTTCTTTTTATATCTGGATTATTTGCATACTGCTCTTTCGCTCTCAGAGACATCTTCTCGACTTCTTCTTTTGTGCATACTTTACCTTTGTTCCAAGCTGGTTTTCCTTTCTTAGAAAGAATCGAAGCTTCTATCGCTTTTTGCCTTATCTCTGGATTCATTAAACGTTCTTTATGTTTTCCTTTGTTCGACTTTGAACACTTATGCTTGGACTCTTCGGTGTGTTTTTTACCTATATTTCGTTCTCGTAACTTTTGTCTTGTCTCCTCTGAAACAATATGCCCACGCAACTTTTCAGATATAACCTTCTTTTCTTCTTCACTCCATCGATGTTTATTTGGATTTTCTTTTCTTTTTGCCGCCGTATTCTCTGGGTTGTATGAGTGACACTTTGGACCTCTCTTATTAACAGAGCGTGTTAAGTTATAACACTGTTGTTGGTCATCATAATGTTGATCGATATATCTTTGTTCCACTAACAGTCTGTTCTCTTGTGGTCCATCAATCACTTCAATAACTTCGAACACAAAAACATCTTCACCACACTTGTTGTAATCAGCTTGCAAAAACTTATTGCTGTGATTGCCGCTCTTAAGACGTTTGGTGTGCTCTCTCCAACGTTCTTTGAATTCTCTAGCAGAACCAATATAGACTCTGCCATTAAGCTTGTTGGTCAGTTTATAAACACCAGATTTAAGTGAAAAACCATTGTAATCGTATTCCATTTATCACCTCTATGATATATAGTAGAGAGGGGAGGTTTCTCTCAACCTAAGAACTGAAGTGCTTGCTGGAGGTTTGGAATCACGATTCTTGTGTTGGGAGGAATTTGAACTGACCAACCAATGTTACTTGCAGCGGCAATAAGCCAGTAATATTTTCCATCACCATAATATTGTCCAGCTAATACATCTAAACGTATAACTTCTTTCAAGAAGATAACTGTAACTTGAATTTGATTGTTTGCAATTGCATTTCGAATTTTAGACACAGTATCGCTTGTACCATACTGAGCACTGAAATTGATTCTAGGAGTTAAAAGATATCTGCTAGTTGCCATTTCTTAACTCAATCTTTCCTGTTATAATACAAAGGAACTGTACCGTCAACCGCAAACTTATCAATGTTTCCAACTTGATTTGTAGCTGGCTGGCCAGCTCTAGGTGTTTGTGTCTGTACAGAAGAGTCGGATGGATTCTGAATAAAGTAGTTTGAAGCTTTACCAACCGGCCAAATTGGTGCGTTCATGATGCCATTTGCATCAAGACCCGGTGTGATATCATGGATAACAGCCATTTGTAGCTGGATTGTAACAAACATAGGAGCCCGCAACAACTCACTACCATCAGTTCCCCAGTTAGCTTTTGCTTCACTATAGTCAACCTTAAAGCTTGTTATAACTCCTGCCAGACCTTTGCCACCAGAAGAGTTAAAAGCTTTCATGATGGGGTTTCTAGTGTCATCGTAAAATACATTCGGAGTTAATGAACTCAAAGCTGCTTCTTGTGCCGCAGGAGTTGTAGCTTGCCCACTTTCTTGTGCTTGTGTGGATTGTTCATTGCTTGCCAACGAAGCAAACAAAGCTCTCGTGTTATCATCGTCAAACATGCCGTTTCTAGTTTGATTGAGCTCATTAAGTTTGATTAATATTGGTGTTGGTTCGAGGCCGTTTGCTGTAACAATATTTATTGAAGGCCGAGATCGAATATCTGCGGGGCTTGACCCCGGAGCAACAGCATCAAAAATATACTTTTCTGGTACAATTCTTATACCAGCGTCACGACCAGAAGTTTGCACGCTATCGACTCTAACAATAATCCTGCCATAAGGATTGCTTCTATTTGTTGGAATAGTGCCTACTGTTGCCCCGCCTGCTAGTTTATATCGATCAAGGTTTGGAATACTGTTAAAAACTAGTTTATCATTTGGAGAAAAAACATCAGCCAGCGCATAAGTTCCAACAGAAGAACCAGAACGCCTAGTTCTTTCGCTTGTTGAAGAAGCCGGTTGCACATTTTGTAAACCAAGTCGATAGGTGCCAGCAGCAATATTGCTCATATTATTTGCTTTTGTTCGGTATGTTTGAGCCGAAGTTTGCGCTGGATTTCCTGCCTGCGGGGCTGGTGGTGTGCGTTGTTGTGTTGCACCACGGCTTCCGTTAACGTTATATTCGCTGTTGGTTGTTATACCAAACAACCTTGCGACAGCCATCTTGCTGTAGTTTGCTTTATAAAGATCACCAAGACGCAAACGTATCACAGGTGTTGCGCCGGGAATCTGCGAAAAAGGCTGAGTAAACTTTAAGTTTCCAACTTCAATTTTTCTACCTTGTGTCCATTGCGGATATATCATCATTGCCAACTTGTTGATTTTATACCACATAAGATCATGATCGTTTACATTTGTTGCAATCATTTTAAAGTTTACCGATATGTTTCTTGATGTTCCTTTATAGATTTGTACTTTGTCCATGCGCCCATAACCGTCTTGGGCACTATATTCGATTTGAAAATCTTCGCTAGCATCTTCTAAAAACGCATGGAATGACAAGATTTCATTTGTTCTAAGATCATGAATGTAAAACGGCATATAATCTGCTTCTAATCTATTTTCCACATCGTCAACAACACTTTTTGGAATCCTGCCATTTTGAAGAGCTTGTTCTTCATCGAATCCAAGAAAGTCAGACATATTCCCAACGGCAATACCTCTTTCTACAGAACTTAAACCCATTTCTTGCCAACGACTCACTGATCCCGATGGTGCCTTGCCTATTGTACTAAAAGCGATAGTTTGATTGTATATACCTGCGTTTGCATTCGGGCCACGAACATCGCTACCAACCAAAGGAAGACTAAGCATCCCTGCCTGTGAGTTATTCCAAATCAAACCACCTGCGCTTGTACGAGATTTTGCTATAGCATTGCTTCGATTGTCTGGAAGACTGTCAACATACGAAACGTTACTACCTGTTAATGATAGACTTCCACCAAATGCATTTCTATTTATATTTGTTACGGCTTCGATTGAAATGTCATTTTCAAACTTAATTTTGTCACCAATACCCAACAAAACATTTATAAAGCGAACAATCTTAAGATCACGAATCTTGCGGATAAGGTTTCCAATACCAGCAATAGATACACCACCGCTAAAGTCTACCGCAGTGTCTTCAATCAATGTAATCCCGCTTCTTAAAAGCTCTCTAAGGATAACATTTAATCTTCCGCTTTCTGTTAGAACCTTTAAAGATGCATTTGCAGCTTGTTGTCCTGCTGTTGCTGTAGTTGCGAGACTTCCTCCAAAAAGAAAACTAAAACCAAAAAACTCTTGGATGCCTGCATTTAAACAATCTTCTGTTTGGTGACGGGTATAAGAAAATATACCTTGAGTGCCAAGAAACTGTGAAATGATATCTCCACCATCAATATTGGCTAATGGATACACACCAGAGTTTTGCAAAACAGATGCGCCCAACAATCTTTGTTTTTCATTATTGTCGAGGTACGCAAATGATTTTGCAGCACTTGGATCAGGATCTTTTCGCAAGTTTATAAGCGCAGTAAGAACGTTTAACAACAACACAAATGCCAAAATCATTGCAACCGCAAGAGCAATTTGACCTAATGAAATAAGAGAATCAAACTGTGCGTAAACGTTATAAAACGATCCATATGTTTGAACGTCTTTGGTTGTGTCGAAAAAGTTATTGTTTTCTGGTTGTTCAACACCAGTTAGCTTTTTTATTTGATACGCTGGAGTGAATCTATTAAGACTTACACGCTTACCAATTCTTTGTGGCGAAGGGAAAGCCATTCTAGCTTCGGCTTCTATTTTAGAACCTGCGTTTTCTTCTCTTATAGTATAATCGAATCCTGCATCACCTTGAACAGCTTCAAACATTAAGTTAAGACCAATAACCTTCATTTGATCGATGGTCATTGCAGGAGCATCGGTTTGTGTTTCCCCTGTTGTTCTTACATAACTCCCAGAAACATAGTTAACCCCATTTCCTATGTTCTTATAAAAATAAGAACCAAGAGTTATTCTTCCATCGTTTTTGTTTTGAGAGATTTGTGGTGTTATAGTTTTGTTAACGTTGTTGTGCCCTCTTGTTGCCAACAATGTTTCGTCAACTATAATACCGTGACCAAGAGCATTGTTTGCATTAATGAATTGTTTTTGATAGAAATTGAGGTTGAAGTTTCTTGGACCTTCAGCGTTATCGTTTTTATAGTTAACACCAAATGGGTCTGGTGTTACGAGTTCAACTGCAAATTGCGTAGGTTTACTGTTAAACTCTGTGTTAGCGTTTGGGATTCTACTTGTATCGATATACTTTGGTTGATTTTCGTCTTCGATGTTTGGAAAACCAACTTTTTGAACAGGCAATCCAGTTATGGGAATGTTGTTAACTTGCGATCTTTCAGAAGTATATTCAACTAGTTTTTCAATTATTGGTTGAGCTATATCAACTTCTTGGTTAAGAACTGGTGTTGTTGGTGATGTGTCCCCGCTTTGATAGAAAATTGATAAACGCCGTGGTGATGTAACAACTGGAATTCTTTCACCATTTGGTGTGATTCCTTGTGCTGGTGCTTCAGCATTCGGAGCGTTTAAAAGATTTTCATCTGGTGGTATAATTCGGGACATACGTTACCTTGTTAGATAACTATTCTTTGCCTTGTTTTTTGGATATTTCTTCATAAGCACTAGCAAGTCCATTAAACTTGCCTTGCATTTCGTTTAACATGCCTTCAATGGCTTTTATTGTTTTTTCCTTTTCTTTTGGATCTTCGATTTGTTCTAAGATTCCTTTTAAAACAGGATTCGCAAATATTTGTTCGTGTATATTTTTAGGTATCATGGTGAGTTTGGGTATGCATTGGTAAATACATCGGGTTTAAACGTTCGTGGATTTGCTTGTGTTCTTGTTGAAGATGTGTGAGTATGAAGTGCTTGTACAACATCTCCAACTTCCATTCTAACGTTAACGTTGATTGTAGCGTTAACAGCAGCGTTGCTAATTGTCACTCTACGAGTGGCTCCCAATCTAGAGCCAAGATTGTCTAGTGTCACTTGAAGAGGAGCCGTGCCACTACCAAGATTTCTTAGTTGTCTAGAGAAATCGTTGTAAGATTGAATCATATCTCTTACAGGAGTAAGAATTGTTCGTGAGATGTTGTCTTTGAGATTGCTGAAGCGATTGGCTGTATCTTGTGCGGTGCTAGCACCAAAATACGATTCTAAAACTTGAAGAACCGATCTATCATTTCCGGTTGCAGCAGAGTCGTTGCCAAGTAACTTCGAAAGATTTAAACTAAGCGTGTTAGATGATAAACCAGTTGATTGCATTCTTGACAAAGAATTAGTTGCATCCAACATACCACGCAAACCACCATATATGCCACCAAATCTTACACCGGCAGTTCTAAGTCTATCGGCAATTCCACCAAGCTTACTAAACGGATTGCCCCGATCCGTATTCATCAACGGGTTAGTTCCTCCAGAAGTTCCTGTGCTTGTCAAACTTGCAAGCATATTGTTAATGCTTTGCAATGGTTTATCCAAAATAGTTTGAGGAATTACTGTCTGATTTTGATCTGCCATTTCTTTCAAAGACTTGGTTGCATCAACAAGAGCTTTAAGAGCCTCGAAAACAGTTTTAATTACTTTTGCTTTTGATGCAAGACCGTCAGGTAATCTAAACGATGCAAGAGCGTTAAAAGCAGCTTCGGTTGTGGCTCCATAGCCACGTACCGTTCCAGCCCCCGATCCAATGTCTCGTTTGCTAAACAAGCCAATAATCAAGTTTAGCGGAGGGTTAATCATTTCCAATATGTCTCGTATTTTCTTGGTTTTTACACCTCTCGCATCTGTGACTTCTTCGCTCATTCCAGTTGTCATCATAGCGATAACACCAACAAGCTCAAATATTCCTTTAACAGCTCTTATCTTGGAATCAATAGCTTTTGTGTCGAAGTTCATACCTGCGATAGCAGAAATCAAAGTTGGAATGAGATTGAATACACTTTGAATTGATGATGACAACGCTTGAATAACTGCGGTTATTTGTGTACCAGCTTGATATATTCTTCCTGCGTCTCCTGCCGAACTTACTCCAGAAGTCAATTCATGAACGGCTCCAATCAAAGGCACAATCATAGAAGAAATCGTTTTGATAATTTCTGAAAAAACCGTTAAACCTTTTATTCTTGTTTCGTCCAAACCAGTTTCGTTCAATATATCTTTCATTTTGTTTATAAACAAAACAATGCCGCCTGTTGCTTGTGTGCCACCAGAAGATGTTTGTTCGCCAAACATCAATGCGGTTATATACCCGTTGATGCTAGTGAAAAAATCCGTAATTTTTTCCTTGTTTTTTTTCATTTGGTCTTCGGACAATCCACCTGCACCGCTAGTTGTTGTTATCCGTTCTAGAATGTTGGTTGCAGGCATAATGCTGCCAATCAAAGAACCAACAGCAGCGATTATTGGTGAAATAACCTTTAAACCTTCAATTTTAGATGCATCGATGTTGCTTATGGCACGAGCTACATCAACAATGAAAGTTTTGATTGTTGGTATAATTGCATTAATGTTGTTGGTAACGTTTTCCATAAACCACTTTATACGGTTTCTGTTATCACCAGCTTTGCCGCCTTGAGAATCATTTCCAGAAACGTCTTGAGTAATACGATCCAAGATGTTTTGACTTGGAACGATGTTGGTTATCAAGTTTCCAATAGCTGAAATGATAGGAGCAACACCTTTAAGCTTATCAATATCTTCCACAGAGAAAGGCATATTGACAATCAATCGAAGCATTCCCAATATACCAGAATCGTTGTTTCCAACTATGTTGCGTAAGTTAGTGGTCATATCCGTTATATAACTTCGTAATTTTTCCGAATTAATACTGGACGAACTACTATATTCCCCACTTGAACTTGAAGTTTCTTGAAACGCTTTCAACGTTGCGGGAGAAGGTGTGACGGCTTTTAGCACCTCTCCAACTCCTTTGAAAATCTCTCCAATAGCCCCCGCTTCTTTTAGTTTTTCTGGCGTCACCGTTGTTTCTTTTAACAGGTTTGTTATGGCTGTGCCAACAGATGTTATAATGCCAGAGGTATGGCTAATAATGCTAGTAAAAATATCTTTTACCTTGTCCAATGTTGGTATTACGTTTTCATCTGGTATTTCGTCAGCGAGTTCTGTTACGGCTCCAATCATTTTTGGAACAACTTGAACTATTGCTGCAATACCTGTTGCGACCGACTTGAAAACTTCTGCGCCTGCTTTAAGAGCATCACCTTGACCAACATTAATGTTCTTTATTTGTTCAATAATTTTTGGTACCAAACCGTTTGTTGAACCAAAAAGCAATGTAAATATACCTGTAGTTCCTTCTCCCAAAAGAAGCTTTATAACTTGTCTTATTTCGTTTTCTGGGTTTCCTCCAAACAAAACTCCTAAAAGACTGTTTCCGCTGGCATCTGTTACAGCTTTAATGATATCAACAATCGGCTTCATAATCGCCGCAAAACCTGCTGCAACAGAAGTAAACACATCGGCTTTAGTTTTAAGCTGTGCTGGATCATCGCCTAATTGATTTATGATTTGAAGCAACCCCGGTTTACCTGCTTCACCTTGCAGCATTTTTTGTATCATAATCATGATGCCGTCTTTGCCAACAAGTACATCTTTTATTTTTCCAAGATTAAGTCCACCAAAATCAACTCCAAGTATCGCACCAACCACGCTCGCCCTTGATATCAACGATATTTTTGCAATACCATCAACAACCGCACCAAGCATTTTAGCAAGACCATCAAGAACCGTGCTAACTGCTTTTGCTTTTTCTTCTGTTATATCTGATTTGGCTACAACTGTTATAAAGTCTTTTGCAAATCCTAACATTTCTTTCATTGTATGATACACAGCATACATTATAATTGCAAGAGCGGCAGCACCGGCCCACCCACCATATTTTTTTAGAAGAATTGCCGCTCCTGTCAAAAGTGCGATTGTAGCAGCTACTTTCATGAAAAGATCGACCATGTTATCCATGATCATAAAAGCAATTTTAGCTTGTTTTTCGTCAACATCCTTAAAATGATTTATTATCTTTTTGGCTCCTATAGCCAATAATCCTAGTGTAACGGCTGCCGCAACAAACCCACCGACAGCAAGTCCCACTGCTGCACCACCACTACCACTAACATAAGTGCCCAGCACCGATAAAGCGACAAACAAAGTAGCTATCGCACCAAAAAGAAAAGTCATACCTCCTATAGCACTAATCGTAACATTAACTTGCTCTTGAGTGAAATCCTTGAAGTACTTAAGCGCAGCCAATGCCATAGCCCCGACCACAGCCAGAGCGACCCCAGCGATGAAGAGGGCATACATTGCTTGTTTGAATCCTTTCGTGATTTTCTCTTCATTAATTGACATATATGTAATCAATCCGGCGATTGCTGCAAAGAGTCCAGTAAACACGGTCATCATGAACGCAGTTTTTGCGATTTCTTCTGCTGGATATCCACCGAGCAGCCACACGGCTAGTTTTGCAACAAGAGCAATTGCGGGCAATATTATAAGCGATACACCTGCAATACCTAACACTTGTTTTACTGCACCCGGCTCGAATTTTGCTTTGGCAACTCCTTGCATAAGGCGTCCTATAGCAATAAACAACACACCCATGATTCCCAGTAAAACTGCCGTAAATGTAATTGATTCTGGTTTCAAACCAGAATTCTCAATATCTCTTGCAATTGACAATATCAAAGGCATTAAAATTTTCACTGTAGCAGCTATTACAACTAAAACAGCAGCAATCTTAACAAGGTTAGCAGCAAACGATACGAGCCCCGCCCGCCCCGAGGCACCACTTGCTGCACCAGCAGCTCCTCCTGCACCATCTGCGGCTCCTCCTGCGGCTCCTGCGGCGGGAGGTATAGGTATTCTATTGACAAAGCTTGTTATAACTTTTTCAAATCCAACTTTAAGGATTGCTGCACCAAGAGCTCTTGTTACACCCAAGAACAAAGCAGGGCCAAACAATGCCATAACAAGTTTTGCCAAATGAGGTTTGATATACTTTTCAAACAACAACGTCATAAGTTCAACAATTTGCCCACCAACTTCTTTGAGCAATGGTCCAAGTTCTTGAACAACATAAGTAAAGGCTTGAGAAAAGACACCAGATATACCATCACCAGCTTGCTGCGCTAGTCGTTTCAAACTGGATGGGTCACGAATAAATCCAATAACAATACCAAGAACATTTTTCAATCCCATTAATGCTTGTCTTAAGCCTTCGACAAAAATCAATCCAATTGTTTTATAGAACGTCTTAAGACCGTCAAGGAATTTAGCCCCTGCTGGTGCTCCTTTTGTAAAGAAGTCAAAGAATATCTTTTTCATATTCTTCATGAATGCTTCTACGCCTGCTTTTGGATCGGTTTGCACTGTTTTGAAAAACTTTTTAAATTCCTCAACAACACCTTTAAGCAATTCTCTAAAGCGTGCTGGATCAAACATATCAGCGATTCCTCCAAGGATTTGTTTGATGCTTGGGAATTCTTTTACAAACATTCTTCCAACTTCACGCCCTGCGAGAAGTATTGTTCTCATGATTCGTTGTACGTTATAAACAATTTCCCTAAATTCTTTAGTTCTTTTAATACCTCCCTCGAAACCTTTGAAAAACGTTTCGAAAAAGCCACCCTTCATAGGACTACCGCTTTGAATCAATCTTTCGATTGATTTAGCAAGGTTTTGCATTGCTTCGGCTTGGCTTATTTGTGTTTTTTTACTTTTTTTCATTTGAGCGTCAAGGGCTGCACCGCTCAAAGTTCGATTTTTTTGAGAAAACGCTAATCTCAATTCAGCATCGTTCATATCCAATTGAGTACCAAGATAGCGTCTTTCTTGAACATTCAATTGCTCGATACTACGACCTGTTTTAAAGAATGCTTGTCTGATGTTGTCCAACTTCTTCGTTGGATCTGTTTCTTTCATTTGCTTCATTGCGTCAATTTGAATGTTGAACGCTTCTGATAGCTTGGCAGCTTGCTCTGCTGCACTTTCAAAGTTAAGGCTCTTCTCAACAACCTTTTTAAGAGATTCAACAGAAACACCAAGTCTTTTGGCATAAGTGCTTACTTTAAGCATTTCTTTTGGTGCCATGATGCCAAACGTTTGAGTGTCTTTCATCATGAAATCAAGATCTCGCCCATATTCTTTAGATGATATACCAAACTCTCTAGTAAACTGAGCAATGCTTTTGGTCATTTCTCTAACGGCTTTTACACCATCGCCACCAGATTCTTCAACAGAAAGCTGGAAACTCTTAAATGCTTCACCAGAGATAGCTGTTGCTTTACGAAGAAGAGTAAATTCTCCTTCTGCACCTTTAATAGATTCAGCAAGACGATTACCTAATGGACCCATTTCTTTGATGAGTGCCATGTTTTCTCTTAGCAATGCAGCCAAGCCTGCTCTTCCATAACCAAACACTCTACTAAGTGCCAATCCAGATTCACCAAGATCTTTGGTGCTTTCTGTCATGTTTTTGATTGCGGCAGAAGTGCCAATGTCTAAATCACCAAACTCTTTGCGTAATTCTTCTAATGCAGATTTATATTCGTCGGTACCACTTCCAGCAGCACCTTGAAAGTAATCTAAAAGTCTACCGGGTAAACTCAACAGTATTTTACCCATATCTTTAAGCAAACCAAAAGCAGAGCCGCCCAAAGACAAAATGTTTTTAAACAAGTTTTTTGAAAGAGTGAACCCAGTTTTAAATCCATTAAGGAACTCGGCAGGAACGCTGATTTTCTTAACTTGTTCACCAATGTTTTTTATAATTTTTTCAAACTTGCCAAGTTCTTTTTCTCCTACGCTTTTAACTTCTTTGCCAAACTCTTTTGTTTGTTCTTGAGCCTCACGAAGAGATTCTGTTACTTCTTTGACTTTAGCAGAATCGATATCGCCAAAACATTCTTGCGCTTTACACAAAGCATCAACAAGTTGAGCTTGAGCATGATAAGCTTCGGTTTGCTTTTCAACTTGTGCAGTGATTTGCTGCATAGTTGCTAGCAGTTGTTGTGCAATCTTAAGGTTGTCGGCTGTTGCCATTTATAAAACGCTCCTGCTTGTGAATAAGTATCGATACGAACATTTTGTTGGTAGTATTTATCATATGAACTGGATGCTTATTATGAACGAGAAACAAGCAGAAAAAATATTAACAGAATTCTTGCGTGTGCCTTTTATGGATAATCCCATATCTTTAGCCGTAAGCAACTATAAAATGACCACCCTTGGTAAATTAGTGTTTGCTTCTATTATTACCACAATGGTTACAGGTCAACGTTCACCATTCAAACTTTCTGGCGATCCAAGAAAGATTGAAATACTTTCAAGAGCAGTTCAAAGCAGCAAACGTTTTCAAGACGAAATCAAACGTCCCGGTGCCAGCGTTGATTCTGTTATGCGTGCTTTAGATGCGAAAAATCTTGATGCAAATAATTTTCGTTCGATTTTTGGTGTTGATTGGCCGCTATAGTTTGTAAAACCTGATGTTACTCATAACTACAACATATAATCATGCCAGTTACAAAAAACAATCCCCGACCAGTTAGTTTCACACCAGATACTTGCAGTCGTGTTGATATCAATGTGCCTTGCACAATTCAATCAGTTGATATAACAACGATAATTCAAAACTTGCAAACGCAAATCGAAACCTTGAAAGGAAAGGTTGCCGAGCTAGAACGAAAAACAGCAGGTTTATCTTAAACGTTCATATTTAAGAACAAATAAAGGTAAGGCTATGAACAAACTTGATTTAAAGTATCTTATTCTTGAATCTTTGGAAGAACTAAAAGCAGAGCTAAAGAAAAAAGATGACGATGAAGAAGATCGTCGTGATTATAACAACGAGCCATTATACTTGCCAAACAAAGACAAGTATCTGCTTTTTGATGAAGAACACCCAGAAGAAAATGTTAACATTCTAGAACTGGATGCAACATTAGAAGATGATACACCTGTTTGCGAAGGTTGTCTTGTTGCTTATATGAACGAAGCAAAAGATATGCTTACCGAAGCTGAATATCATGGACGCAAAGTTCCTCTTGGAAAACCTATGCGTGGAGATGTTAAAAAATTCAAAGTGTTCGTAAAAGATCCCAAAACAGGAAACGTCAAAAAAGTTAACTTTGGGGATAAGAAAATGCGTATCAAAAAAAGCAATCCAAAACGTCGCAAGAGTTTCAGAGCTAGGCATAATTGCTCTAATCCCGGTCCAAGAACCAAGGCAAGATACTGGAGTTGTCGCAAATGGTGATTAGTTGCGTATAAATCTACGCTTCTCTGATTGCCCAATACTCCAACAATTCAAACATCTTGGTTCATAAGTTTCTGCTCCACCAATCAATACTTGATCTGATGAACGTGCAGAAAGCTTTCTAAAGGTTCTTGTTGCTTCATCGCTACAAACGGTGCAAACACCAACAAGCTTATAAACATTGTTTGCCAATGAAAGAAGGAAAGGCATAGAACCAAAAGGTCTGCCTTCACTATCCATATCTAAACCAACAGCAACAACGTTAACGCCACGTTCTAAATAAGCTGGAACCCAATTATAACAAAGTTCTGTAAAAAACTGTGCTTCATCGATTAAAAGAACATCGATGTTTTCCATATCTTTTGGAACTATTTCTCCGTCTGTTGGCAACCTTTTAACTTTGTGACCTGTTACTTTTTGAAGTGATACTCCATCATGCGATACAATATCTTCATCAGAATATCTGTTATCGATGCTTGGTTTAACCACCAAAACGTTTGAATTAGATTCCAAACTATCTTCCAGTTCTGCTATCAAGGCTGTTGTTTTACCGGCATACATAGGACCGGCATAAACTGTTAGTGTTCCTGTTTTTTTACTCATGGCTTATATGAAAACTCCAAGATTAAGTCTGGACCATCTATCAATTTGATAACACGAACATCTTGATATTCTACAAGCTTCATCATGTTACCAAACCTATCATACTGACGTACAATCAGTTTACCAAACCTTGTATCTGGTTTGGCTGCTGTGATTGGATTGTTTGCAGCTAATGGTCTTGTAAGATAAAACTGTCCAACCGGAACGTCTGATGTTCCAAGCTTGGAGCGTTCTCCATCAAACTGATAAAGTTCTCCCCCTTGAGGGAGAGGAATGCCAATGGTATACATAAAGTGATGTTGCGACATGGTATGTAGTATATCGCAACAAAAACAGTATGTAAAATACTTGTTTAGGTAAATTTTTGAGTTCTTGGGTTAACGAACTGTCTTGCTTTACCTGTTAACGCTCTTAAATCGGGTGTGTTATGATGTGGAGCTTTAGATGGAATATCAGCGTTCTTTTCTGTTGCTTTAGAAATTTCTTTGTTGATACGTTCTATGAGCCAACGTTTATAAGCTACAGGAAAGTTTAGATATTCGGAGTAAGTCATTCCGTAGTAGTAGCCCAGCAAAAACATTGGTTCAAGCAAAACGGCTTCAACATCATCGGGCGTTAGGCCAAAAAAAGCTAGCTCCGAGTGGTACGGCTATTACCTCCTGATGACCACAACTGGTGCATGTGAAATCAGAACTCATATCAATTCCGGGTTCTGCTTCGTCCATAACCTTACGCAATGCCAAGCTGTCTCTTGCTGGCATATATTGACAAAATTGATTAATGAATCCACGCTCTGAATTACCTTCGATTGAAGCAATAGAATTCATAAGTTTGGTTGTTACAAGGTTTTCTTGCACGATACCTTTCTTACGTCGTGCTTCAATGTCTTGAAGCATTCTTTCTTCTTCTCGACCTGTTAGAAACTTAAACACAACAGTTTTCTTTGAAAGAGGAAGTAGAAACTCGAAAGCATTTTGACCGGGACCAACTTGCTTAAGCTTTGATAAATCCAAATCTTTTACTGGGAGATTTTCAAGATTAAGACTCCAATCTTGTTGAACTTCACAAGCTGGACAAGTAACCTTTGGTGCATAATCTGCTCCGTAACCTGTGATTCTTACTGCAACCATCAATGCGTTACGGTCACCAGAAATCATACTGTTAACGTCAATGTTTTTGTTGATAATACAGCTTTTAATAAGCTCGGTAACAACAGTGCCTTTACGAACAAGGGTCCGGTTCATAAGAATATCTTCTTCACGAGCTGTCATTGGACGAATTTCAACTGTTTCAACCATGTGAAGTGGACCATCGGGATATACCAAACCTCTAGATGGGAGTGGTACTTCTGCTACTGGTAGATCAAAACCAATGGCTTGTTTTGCTGCTTGCGCCGTGTTTTGCACAGCCATTCCTTGAACCATTGGCAAACCACCTTGGGCAGCTTGTTGTGCAGCAAAAATACTGTTCTTAAGTTCTCTTGATTCTTCTTCTGTCATACTCATATTGTATTACTCCGGTGCTAGTAGATAGACCTATACTAGCTTACCAGATTGTATATACAATGGATAGGAATGTTTAAAGAGTTGGAAGAGGTTTTTCTACAGTATTACCAGAAGCTAGTTTGCTTTTCTTTGTATCTTTTTCTTCTGGTCGAGATGTAAGATTCTTGACAACTTCAGCAGCGTGAACAACAGCTTCAATCATCTTGCTATGCATATCTGCCATAGCTTGTGCATATATTTGTTGCTCTTCATCTGTAAGTTCATCTGGTTCTTTAATTTGCAAAGCGTCAACAATGTCTTCTTCAAACTTCATTGCGGTTTGTTGTGCTTGAATGGTTAATGAACGAATAGCTTGAAATTTCTTACCTTCTTTAAGCATTTCAATCTTACGTTCAACCATAAGAGATACAAGCTTTTGTAGTTTTGCTTCTGTAATCATTGGTTCCTCTTTCATTGCTTGTATTTTAGATAGTTATGAATTGAATCAATCATTGCTGATGCAACAGCAATTTTTTCTTGAACCCATTCTTCATTGTCATCAATGTCAGCAGCAATCTTGCGAAGCTCATTAGCTTTATCACTAAGTCTTGCAAGATTAGCCATAATCATGCTTTTTTCACCTTGGTCATCATCGTCCCAGTGTGAATCATCATGGTAATCATCATCCATACCGGGAAACAATCCAGATTTAATGTTTGAATCACCAAGGCTGACAACTTTAATGCCGTTCATTGGTGAAGGCATATCGTGCATATCTTGCATTGCTTCGCAAGCACACTCTTTTATGATTTTCTTAAGTTGATTATAAGTAAGCTTTTTCTTCATCACTTCGCCCTTTTGCTTAATTCCTTATAAAGTAAATATTCTCGTAAAGTAGTTTGTAATCTAGATTCTTTTACTGGTGCAGCAGGAGCAGCAGGAGCAGCAGGAGCAGCAGGTGGTGTTGCAGCAGGAGTTTCTGTAGATGCTGTTTCATCTTCAGAACCTTCTTCTTCTGTTTTGTCTTCTTCTTCGACTTTTTCTTCTGCTTCTTCTTTCGCTTTTTCTGGGACTTTAAACCTAAAGGTTTTAACAATGTGTTTAACAGCTTTTTCGATGTTTTCTGGAACTTCTTTTGTTTCTTCTTCGCCTTGCTTTTCTTTTTTCGCTTTGTTCGTTACATAAGCAACCAAAGTTTGAGTTTGTTCTTTCTCTGCACCGTTTTGCAACGCAGACAACAACGTTTTCTTGATATCAATAGCTGTCTTCGAAGCTAGTTTTTCCATAGTTTTTTCAAGATCATCTTTTGGTTCTTCTTCATCCCCACCTTCTTCATCGCTGCTTTCTTCTCCCCCAGAAGCAGAAGGATCGGCAGGAGGTGTTCCTCCTGCTGCTGGATCAGCCGGTGGGGTTGCTGGAGCAGCGGGAGCCGCTGGAGGTGCAGCTTGCTCAAACAAAAATCTATCAATTTCTTCTTCGATAATCTTGAGTAATATTTTTTGATATATCACGGTATTCATTCTTTGTTCTCTTCTTATTGGTTGTGTTCCACTATGGAAGTTTTACCTTTGTTTTCATTCATAATCCTTGTAATTCTACGGATTATAATCCACTTTGTAATATCGTTGTATATTCCTGTTCGCATCCAATCTTCGTCTTTTAAATGTTTTCTTACTATTGTTGGAAATGGCCAAGTCCAGTAATAAAGATTGGTGCATAGTTGATTTTCAATCCACTCATATATCGGTATCAATTGTTCGTCAGTTAACTTGTCTTCTTTTCTCGATATCAATATTTGAGTTCTATATGCTCTTAATTCAAACCAATAACGAAACGGTGCAGGTATTGGAGCAAGACAAAGAAGAAACAACAAGCACCAAAGAAAACTTAGCTTCCAAAACGCTAGAAGGCTTAACAGAGCCAGTGGAGCAAGCGATTGGGGAAACAGATACAAGAACTTAAAGAATGGACCAGAAAGCTTATTAGAGTCAGCAATGTGTACTGTTTCATGTACAAGCACACGAAGAATAGTTTCTGTGTCGCCAGCTTCTAACATTTTATCTGGATAGTATACTGTTTCACCAATAGTGGTGATGTAACGTTCCATAAATTCTGGAGATATCTTTGTTACTCTAAACAACCATCCAATTGCTTGCATTAGCTTTGAAGAGCTTTTTGGAAAGATTTTTATCTTGCCATACTTTGAACCAACCGTATCCAAAAAAACCGTAACATCACTTGGTAAGTTCATTTTTTTCTCCAAAACTTAATTACAAACCCTTGACATCTTTTTTCTTGTGTGTATACTGTTTTTACATCGCTGGTATTACCAGCAACTACAAGGAGAAATATCATGTCGAATCTTACAACATACGATGCGTTCAACCGTTTCTTTGGCGTCCCGACGTTTGCAAAATGGGATGTATATTCGTCACTAACCGACGAAGTAACCGTTGAAAAAGATGGTTCTTACAAGCTTACTCTAGAAGTTCCCGGTTTCAGCCGTGAAGACGTAAAGCTTACCGTCAAAGAAAACACATTAAACATTGAGCTAAAGCGTGAAAACAAGCAACGCAAAGCAAGTTATCGTCTTGGCAAAAACATCGATCAAGACAATATCAAAGCCACATGCAAAGACGGACTTCTAACCGTGCATTGTCCAACCCGTCAACCAGATATCAAAACCATTAGCGTTAACGTTGACTGAGCTCTTGCAAGATTCTACGTCTTTCTACACGATTTAGTTCACAAGATCGATCAACAATGCTCATTCCTTGTAAATGATCGTATTCGTGCAGAAAGATTTTTGCGTCACGTTCTTGAAGGGTTTGTTCAACCGTAACAAAACTACCTTCAACGATATCGTCCCATCTCGCCAAGATTTCATCTGCCCTCGAAACAAGCAACTGATATCTTGGCACACTCAAACAAGCTTCTTTTTCTGTTATCACGATTTTTGAAGCTTTAACAACTTTAGGGTTGAAATACACCTTAAAGGTTTCTTCATCGTGCCGTATTAGGAAAAAGCTTTTGTTGATGCCTAATTGGTTGGCTGCTATGCCTATTCCATCATAAGCCAAACAACCTTTCAATGCCATTTTTACTTCTTGCAACAAAGTGTCATCAATGTGCTTTATAGCCATTGCTTGTTTGATCTTTGGGGCAAGAACTAAATTTCTCAATAAAACTTTGTCGCTGTAAGCTTCCCTTATATTTATAAGCATACCAAAACCCTCACAAATCCCAGTGAAAATAATATCTTTAGATTTCGAATATTGTATGATATAGTTTAGGTATGAACAACATGGAAAACACCAACGATAGCACTAGCAACAAGGTTACTTCTCTTGACGTTCGTCATGAGCCCGATCCTAACGTTTCAAGCGACGAATATCGCTTTGACCGTGAGTTTATTGAGCTTATGCAGGAAGAGCCGTTTCTTGGAGGTATGTCTATGCATATTCCAAAGGTAGCGGATTGGAAGGTTGATACTGCCTATGTTTGTGCAGACAAGCAAGGCAACATCAAGCTTGGCTTTAATCCCGATTTTATGCGTGGCTTGCCTTCCAAGCATCGCAAGGGTGTGCTTATGCACGAGATTTTCCATGTTGCGTTTATGCATATTGCCGAGCGTAGTGTGGCTGACCGCAAGCGTTCTCGTTTGTGGAACGTTGCTGCCGATCTTGCTATCAACAGCATTATTGGTGCTGACAAGCTTCCTGAGTTTTGTTTGCTTCCCGGTCGTGCTCCTAAGACCGATGATCCTAAGCTTGGAGAGCTTATCAAGAGCTTTCCTAAGCTTCAAAGTGCGGATTGGTATATGGCCCGTCTTGAGGAATATGCCGAGGAGAACGGCAAGCAGAATTCTGAAGGGGAGTATACCCTTGAGGTTGGTAACGAGGATGGAGAAACCCTTGATTCTCACGAGGGTTGGGGTGACGTTCCTGACGAATTGCGTGATATCATGCGTGAGCAGGTTCGTGAATTGATTGAGAAGGGTGCCAAGGCTGCACAGCAGCGTGCATCATGGGGTAGCATTCCTTCCGAGATTGCTGCTCAAATCGAAGCTATGCTCAAGAATGAGCTGGATTGGAAGGCTATTTTGCGTATGTTCATTGGACGTACTCGCTCGCTGGAGCGTCAGTCTACCATGAAGCGTATCAACAAGCGTCTCCCGTATATGATGCCGGGAGCAAAGCGTAACACCGTTGCCAACATCCTTTGTGCTATCGATCAATCTGGATCGGTCAGCGACAATGATGTTCAGCGATTCCTTGCCGAGACTTTTGCTGCAAGCAAGGAAGGTGAAATTGATATCATCAATTTCGATACCGACATTGACGAGAAGAGTCATCAAAAGATTCGTAATGGTCAAAACTTCAAGTGGCAGCGTACCCGTTGTGGTGGTACTGATTTCAACGCTGTTCAGCGTTATCTCAATGACTCCAAGCGTCGGGGCAAGTACAGTGCTTGCATCATCATGACGGACGGCTATGCACCTAAGATGGGTGCAGTTGTGGGTACCAAGATTATGTGGGTTATCACCGAAACTGGTGATGCGTCTGCTGCTCGTCCCGGCGATTTGATCGTCAAGATGGGTAAGGAAAGCAAGAGCGTTAAGCGTGCGTGATAGGAGGTAACATGTTTTACTATCTGTGGCCCGAAGAAGATGTTTGTGAATGTTGCAACAACACCAACAATGGAGCAATGAGGTATATCAGCAATGAACCCATTTCCTTCATCTGTAAAGACTGCAATCCAATCGCACATAAAACCGCAATCAAGTTTGCGGTAATGAACGCACGCAAAGAATACACGCTCGCAGAGCAGTATCTAAACAGCTAATCCCTGCAAATTTCCAGCAAAACAAAAAAATAAAAAATAAGTTTAGATTATCAGAAACAACTGATATACTGTTTTCAGAAAGGTTAAGGAACAACAAATGGCTCTCTCGGCTCTCTCTCTCGACATTCGCTCTACTAAGGCTCTTTTCAAGCGGTTCTCGTCTAACCGTGCGACGATGCTTCGTGGCCGTCACGGCATTGGCAAGTCTCAGGTTGTATATCAGATTGCGTCGGAGCTCCGACACGATTTCTACATGGATCGTGGTAACTGCGAGCGTGTTTCCGCTGCGCTTGCCAAGGATTCCGGCTTTGTCAAGATGCTGGCATCGTTTT
>Ga0214923_10001445_pt1 | contig 33712 bp, 39 predicted proteins | sample LL1510_MetaG_FD_177993 | JGI IMG/M metagenome (GOLD analysis project Ga0214923, IMG submission 177993) | Freshwater microbial communities from Lake Lanier, Atlanta, Georgia, United States - LL-1510 | ecosystem: Environmental > Aquatic > Freshwater > Lake | place: USA: Georgia | collected...
AAAGACGTAAAACAATAAAAAAATAAATTTATACTTAATTAGTTATTTATTATTTAATAATTACTTAACTCTGTAATAACATCCGTAGTATCTTCTTCTTGTGGTATAAATTTTACTCCGTACCAACATCCCTTGGGAGAACTGCCAAATTTTTTATCCATATAATTATATAATTCTTGACTTTTGGGTGGCTTTCTCATACCAAACTCCTGTTGATACCATAATTTAAAATCATTTATTAATCCAACTTTTCCAATTTTTAATGATCTATCATGCACGGTTTCAATTCTACTTGAAACATAAGATGCGATAAAATCTTGGTTATTTCTATATTTTTTAGACGCATTTATCACAGTTTTACAATCTCTAACAATACCGTCTGTTTCGAATGCCTTATTTACAAGCATACTTGCAAATACGGGTGCCAACCCTGGTAACCTTTCTTTTAAATTTGGGTCTTTAGGATATACATAAAGTGTTTCATCTGTATGTTCTTCTCCTTCATTAATAAATTTAGACATAAAATCTACTTTTTTAATTCTTCTCCAAGTACCATCGTCATTACTTTCAATATCAAACAAATTATTAGTACATACAACTAAATTAAATTGTGTTTCAAAAGTAACCGATTCACTGTACAATCCTCTTGCTTGAATAGGATCACCCCCAGTTAATTCTTTCATAGTACCTTCATTTAATTTATCAGATTTAGAAGGTTCTTGAACAACCGCATATCTGAGAAACCTTAATTTAAGCACTTCATCGGATGTACCACCGATTTTACCTCTTTTATCTGTCAGTAAGGTTAATGGTACTAATCCTTTGTATTCACCTAATGTATGCCCCATCAAGTCTGCCAGAATAGATTTACCATTACTACCACTTCCGTGATATACATTAAATGAGTGATTTTTATTTGCTCCAATCATACACGATGATAAATGTTCCCACATATATTCATTTAAATCTTGGACAGGAAATAATTTTTGCATAAAGTCGATTAATTGGTTGTATTTTTCTTTTATTTCAGGATCTGATAAATCTAACGGTTTATAGTCAATTTTTGTGGATATTGTGATATAGTCCTCTGGTACTCCATCCCTAAAAATTTTATTCTTAAAATCGACTACGCCGTTGTTAAAACATAATAAATACTTATTTGTATTTATTTTAGTATCGAATAAACTATCATAAAATATTTCGGCAGCTTCGCGCATAATATTACCTTTGTCAGAAGTTCTTTTTAATTTTAATTTTACTTCGCTAATTATTTTAACCTTTTTCTGGATAAATGTTTTTTTATCCTCGTCATCTTGATGAATATATAGTTCATTTTGTAAAGTTTCTATTTTGTTTGTAAGTAAATTATACATTTCTGTCGAAATTTTATTACGTAAAGATAAACCCGAATCAAGGTTCCATTTATGGTTTTTAAATACGTACCAAATATGCTGTTTAAAATTAGTACAAATATAATTGTCTTTATACATTTGCTTTAATACTTTTGCAAAATCATATTCTGTTGCAGACGATATTGCTTCTTCTAAATATGCGTCAATTGTATTTGCTTTAATTTTTTCGTATTCATCGAAATTTTCAGTTTTAGCCCAATATAAAATGGAGCGTTTTGTAACAGATTCATTGTTTGTTCTATTAAAATTTTTCCATCTACCGTATAAATCGGGAATCGTACTATAATCAAAATCTGAAGCCTTGCTTCTTACTTTTACCCAAGATAAAAACAGTCTTTCATCGGTATTTTTTAAAGCAAAAGCTAATTTAACATTTAAATCATGTGATCCCGGTTGATAATACTTTTCTGGCAATATTTGCGCGAATTGATGCGCTTCAATTGCTTCATAATCACGTTTTTTTTCATAATTTTTAATCATAATATCAACTGCTTTATCTAAAATTTCGACCGATTTTATATCTGTTAACGATATTTTTTCTAATGGTTCCTTATAGGTACATTCATCGTCGTCTTCATCTTCGTCTTCGTCTTGTAAAATGGATGCCTTATTTATTAAATTAAATTTAACATTACTTTTAGGTTTTTTAGATTTATCTTGTAAACGATCGTTGTATATTTTGAGTATATTTGTATTTATTTCAAATTTCGGATTATTTTCGTATTGTACGGAAAGTTCCTGAAAACGTGTTTTTAAGTCAAATGTACTTGTTTTTTGTTCGTCTAACATAAACTCATTATCTCTTATGTCGTACGTTACAACGTAATACTGAGTTAACTCATATGCCTCATTACCAGGTTTTGTAGATCCAAATAATTGCCAATTCGTAGTTCCTTTGGTTATCCCTTCGTCTAATACTTTATCCCACGTGCAATTTAATGGTAAATCGCCCCAACATTCTGCTAATTTAGTTAGCATGTTCTCGCGAATAATTGTTTGCATAACATGATCAATTTGTATACCAATTAACATATGAATTCCGTCCTTTGTAATTGTAATATGTGTAGTTTCATTACAAACGATATTTACATTGGGTTTTTCGAAAATAAATATATTAAAAGAAGTATTCCCTTTAAAAACATAACATTTTTTAAGTTCTTCCAAATACAAAGATATCATATCTATGATATGGTTTTCTTTATTATGTTGTCTATTAACAATGCTTTCGTCGTATCTAAAATCAAAATCAACTACCATAGGCCCCGTTCCATTTTGTAATTGCCTTTCAGTTAAATATTCTGGTTTTTTTTTGACAAAAACATGTTCATAATATAATTTATAAAACAGTGGTAATTCGTCTTTTTCTATAAGGTATTTAGCACCGTAAACATCGAATTCTTTATTAGGTATTCTTGTATGGGTCGCCGTGGTTTGGCCATCTTTTTTAATACTATGTGTTGCTAAAAATGCAGGTAAATCTTTAAATTGTGATGATAAACCAGTTGTCGTAATCATAGAAGTCATTGTCTAATTAATATTACTAAAGATATTTCTATTTCATTTTTTTAATATATAATGAATAAAAAATATTTAAACCTATTTTGTTAAACTAACTAAACGATGATACAACGAGATACCGTAAAACGGCTATTAAAAGATGTAAAAGATATAATTAAAAACCCTTTAACAGATAACGGTATTTATTATGTACACGACGAAGAAGATATGTTAAAAGGATATGCTTTGATTATAGGTCCGCAAGATACTCCTTATTTTGGTGGGTATTATTTTTTTAATATAAAATATCCGCAAGATTATCCGTTTAGTTTACCGACAGTAAAATATTGTACAAATGCAAACAACGTGCGATTTCATCCAAACTTATATTCTGACGGAAAAGTATGTATATCAATTTTAAATACTTGGAAAGGAGAACAATGGTCTTCTTGTCAAAATATATCGTCGATTTTATTGTCTTTATTTACATTATTTAAAAAAAATCCTTTATTGCTTGAACCGGGTGTAAAAAAAACTAATGTCGATGTGAATACATATAATAAAATAATAGAATATGCAAATATAGATATTGCGTTTTGCGATATTTTAAATAAAAAAACAGGAGTGTATTTACCTTTTTTTAATTTATTTGAAACTATAATGAGAGAAAATTTTATAAAAAATATTGAAAAAATAGATGAATTTGTTAATAATCAGAATAAAAATATCGAAGAACTAAGGTTGCAATATTATTATAATAGAATGAATATAATAATTGATTATAAGTCGGTTATTAATAAATTACATCATTTAAAGACAATTTATAATTAATTAAGAAAATTGAATTAAATATATAAAGTATTATTATATAATTAACTATGCATTTCTGTACAAAATGTAATAACATGTATTATATACGCATCGATAGTAATAATTCAAATAAATTAGTATATTACTGTCATAATTGTGGAAACGAAGATACAAATTTGGTAAATGAAAACATTTCAGTTTCAAAAACCCAAATAAAAAAAACCGAACAAACATTCAATAATATTATTAATAAATATACAAAATTAGATCCTACCCTACCCAGAGTCAATAATATATTATGTCCAAATATTAGTTGTGAAACAAATACAAAAGGGATAGAACGTGAAATAATTTGTATGAGATATGACGATACGAATATGAAATACGTATATTTATGTAGCGAATGTGATATAGTTTGGAAATCAAAAAATTAAATAATTCTTTTATTTAATATAAAAATTGAAATAAAAAAATATAAATATAACATAATTATATTAATTATAATGAGTGACAGCGAATATTCAGATAGCAGTTCAGATAGTAGTAGTGAAGATGAATTTCCAATTGAAAATAAATTGGTTAAACCTTTTAAAATTTCAAAAAATATAACATTAGATGATGATTTAGAAGAGATAGACGATATTGACAATGATATTGAATATGATATTCAAAAAGGAGGAGAAGATGATGAAGATGATTCGGACGATGATTTAGATGAACTTGATGAATCTGCGCCAAAAAAACAAATTGAATTGTCGGCAAATGACAATTATTATGAAACAGACGAAGATGATGACGATGATGAAACGGACGAAAATTATTTACAAAAATTTGATACCGAAATAAAAAAAAATTATATTAATGAATTTCATCCCGAGTGTTTAAGTCACAATTATGATGAAATAAGTAAATTAACAACTGTTATAAGAAATAGTGATAATATAGTGGTTGATCCATTTCATAAAACAGTGCCTTATTTAACAAAGTTTGAAAAGGCGAGAATACTAGGACAACGATCTACCCAAATTGAAAATGGTGCGAAACCTTTTATTAATATACCCGAAAATATAATTGATTCTTATGTTATTGCAGAATTAGAACTTAGAGAGAAAAAAATACCGGTTATAATTGAACGCCCTATTCCGGGAGGTGCATTTGAATATTGGAAATTAGCTGATTTAGAAATTCTTATATAAAAAATGATATTATTTATGAACAAAAACAATTTTTATTTGTAACATCTGATATGAGTGTGGTACCATTTTTTTTAACAGAAATGATATTCCATAAATCACTTGATAAACGAGAATCTAATAAATATAAATATGGCAAATAAAAATAACCTTTATCTCCCCATTCTGTACCCCAAGAATTTCTCATAATCCATAATCTACGATTATCATCATATCCTACACATACAACTGCGTGACCTCCTAATTCTTGATCTGTTTCTGTTGGCATCGGTACTAACCCGGTTTGTGCTACCTCATTACTTTCAAATGACTGATACACAACAATACCTACCACAAACGGATATCCTTGTGCTAACGCACTTTTCATTGAGGTAACATCATTATAAATATGTTTTACTTGTAATGCTTTATGTTGACGAGCCTCTGTATAACAATGTGGTGGCGGTGCAACAGCAAATTTATTCACATCATACGGCCATTCCGTTTCTTGGCACACACCGTATTTTTGTAATGTTGAAATACCATCAGATAAACTAGCACCAGCATCGTCGGGGATATCATTTTCTAATTTACGTTCGTTATAATAAACAAATAATCTTGACCCATATAAGGTATTATCGTCGTAACCCATTAATCCACATAATGCGTTTGCCGTACATGACCCCAATTTTCCTTGATCATAAACCGTCTGAAATTTATGCCTTAAATCAACCACTTCGGGTAATTTATTTAAGAGGGGTAACTCTAATATGTCTAACTTTGTGGGATGTGTTCTACTAATAGTAAGATTATATGGATGATTTACTTTAATAAAATTTCTACTAATCTCGACAGATTCAATTTCGTCATATACTTTTTCAACTCCTATAACTAAATCATTTATCGCAGCAATTACGTCTTCTCCACCGGTTTCATTTTTATAAGCGGTAGTTATATCATTAACAATATTAGCCATTTATAATACTATAGAATAATAATCTTTAAGTTATTTTTAATAAATTTTTCTAAATTAAACATTTTATATTTCGGAATCGTCGTGATAAACATGGGTGTTTTTATTAAAAATTATATTTAATGTAGGTTTGTTATGTTTAGCGTCTTGATATCCGTCGTCAAATAATTCTAACGCGCTTCGCTGAAAATAATTTAATTCTGCAAATCGCTTATAATATTTTCTTATTTTTATAAAGACGTTTTTAGGTTCATCGTTCGGTTCTAAATCATCCCACATTTCAGGGGTTACATGTAGTATATTATCAATATTATTTAAATAAGGATAATCGCTAAATCCTCCATCGAAAGTAAACATATTTTTATATTTATTAGTAAGACCACCTGTAATTAAAGGTATATGAGAACTCGCAATACAACAATTAATTGCGTCTTCTAATCCGTCAAAATCTGATATAATATTTGTAAAAAAATTAAACATCTTAAATGTAGTTACTCCTATAAATAATTTTTTAAGGTCAAAATCATTGTCTTTATATTCTGACAATAATTTATATTTGGCAATATATTGTAATTCATTTAAAGATTTAACTTGTTTAATTCTATCGTCGGTTAAAACATTATACGCGAATTTAATTGGATCGCCTTTATAACACATAAATAATCCGTTCCATGCTCCTGCAGAAGCACCTGAATAAATAATATTAGACGTATCATAATGTTCTTTAATATATGTCAATGACCCTAATAAATAAAACCCCTTAAATCCTCCAGGCGATATAGTAATTAATTTTTTATTTGCAGTTAAATTATTATTTAACATAAATTGCGTTGCATTATGATTACAATGTATATAATTTTGTTTAGCTGACACTATACACTGGGTAGTTGATTTACGGAGAGATGTGTTAAATAATTTTGCGACACAAACCATTAAGTTGAATAAAAATAATAAGCGCATAGATTTATAATTACTTTATTTTTATATAATTTATTAATAATTATTATTTAAATACATACTAAATTTAAATATATGAAAGTGGCATTATGTTTTATAATTAATTATGAACATGTTTTAAATAAAGAAAATATATGGAGAGAATGGATTAAATCAAATGCAGATATTATTAATGTTTATTTTTATTACAAAGATTTACATAAAATTAAATCACAGTGGATACTAAATCATACTATTCCTAAAAACTGTATATTTGAGACTAGTTATTATAACATTATTCCAGCTTATTTATCATTGATGAATTTTGCCATACAACACGATTCTAATAATACGTGGTTTTGTTTTTTAACAGATTCGTGTTGTCCAATTATCTCTCCTAAAAAATTTCGCTATTTGTTTTTTAAAAATTATAATAAAACACTTTTAAGTTGGAAACCGGCATGGTGGAATGTTGACTTTCATAAAAGGGCTAATTTATGTTTATTACCTGAAGAATACAGATTGGCAAATGATCCTTGGTTTGTTATGAAGAGAGAAAACGTACAACATTGTCTTTTATTTACTAATAAATATGTGGATATTACAAAAACAATTACTAATGGAGGATTAGCGAATGAAAGTTTATTTATTATTGTTATGTATGTTTTTAAACAGATGGATACAGTTCTCTCAGCAATAACACATATGACCGATTGGTCAAGGCCAACCAGTCCAACTAGTCCTCATTTATTTAAGGAAGGAAATAATCGAGACATACAATTTATTGAAACTGAACTTGAAAAAAATAAGTATGTTATGTTTATCAGAAAAGTAGCTCCAGAATTCCCAGATAATTTATTACAGTATTATATTTATCAATATTCAAAAGATAAAGATAATGAATTAGTATTGAGAGAACCAGTATTATTTTTTTATATGAAATGGAAAACATGGATATTAAATATATTTATAAATTGCTTTATATTTAGTGTTGCATATGGAGTTTTTTTTGTCATCAAAATTTATAACGAATATAATTAACTTGTTTTCCATCGCTGACCGCAATCTAAACAAGTAACATAAATAGTCATTGGTTCGTCTGCGCTACGAGTTTGCATAGCCATATGCGTACATCTCCGAGATTTACATTTTTTACAGATAAAAGTATCTGTACTCGCTTCCATATTATTTATAAATTTTTGTTGATCTCTCTTAGATTTTGCATCAATTAGATCGCACCATTTTTCTGGACATAATTCTTGATGTGTCATAAATGCAACTTGTTGTGGTTCAACTGCACCAGACCGAATATTTTCAATAATTGTAGGACTAAGATTTGATAGAATGCTTTTTAAATGAGCTAAATAAATTTGTATGAAATAAAAGTTTCCCCATTTTTTTAGCACTTTTCTACGTTCAGCTTCTTTTAATGAATAATTAAAAATTCCCTTTTCTAAATTAGTTGCGTGTTTTTCGTTTAACAATTTTTTATTTATTTCTTTACGAATATTGTCTCTAAATACTTCGGAATTATCTATTTTTAACATATAATTGTTATAAATATAAGATTAAATATTTAAATCAATTTTTTGCAATAGTTTAAATCAAATGCTTGAAACTATATATACAATCTTTATATCAACATTAACGAATATACCGATTGGTAATATTTATAAAAAAATGAAATCTTTTAAAAGAGTAAAAAAATAATCATCTTGATATGTATCAATTAAATAAACTTTCTTTTAAAAATATTACAATGTTAAAGACTATTGAATATACAATTACAATATTCGCATGGATTTTGTCGATTATTGCAATTGCTCTTCATTATACAAATAACATGTTACCGACCTTACAATTTATATTTGCTTTATTAGGATTAATTGTAATGGCTAAAATGGTCGGAGATGAAACAGAAGAACTCGCAGAAAAATCGACTGAAATAATTGGAGGAATATTATCTGCATTTTGTGGTAACATTCCAGAATTAATTTTCAGCATTGTTGCGTTGTTTAATGGTGAATATTCCTTATTATTGGCAACCATGTTTGGCAGTGTGGTTTCAAATTTATTGTTAGTTATGGGAACTTCAATTATTGTAGGTAGTTATAAAAATGGGTTTAGACAAAATTTTAAACATGTTGAAATCCATGATTTAGCTTTACTTTTATTATTTGGAACGTCCTTTTTATTTATTACGACTTCTACAATTACAAATAATTCAGTTGTTACTATATTATTATGTTGTATTTTAATAATTTCACTAATTGTATTTACTATATATCAACTAACGTTTGATACAAACACATTAGAAAGAGTATCATCTATTCGTAGTTTAAATTATACTCCAAATCTAAACACAGACGATGTTTCAATACCCGTTATTTATGACGCCGAAACTCAGTCAAATGAACCAAATAAAAATAATTCTGTAAATTTGCCTAAGCCTAATATTTTATGCGACAGTTCTTTATACGTTAATATTTTTAAATTAACTATTATTTCCGTAATGGTAGGCTTATTATCGGATATTATTACACAGACTTGTTATAGTTTGTCAAATCAAATAGGTGTTTCAAAAGAATTTATTGGGTTCTTTGTAGTCGCAATTGCAGGTAATGCAGCCGAACATTGGACGGCAATATTAGCGGCATATAACAACCAAATTGATTTATCCATTACAATTGTTGAAAGCAGTGCAATACAAATCAGCTGTCTTATTATTCCAATAGTTGTATTATTAAGTTTCTCAAGACAAGACATATTATGGTTACAACTAAATAGATATCAAAATGGTATGTATTTTATTGCAATGTTTATGCTTAAATACGTAGTAAATGATAACAAAACAAATATGGTGGAAGGTATATTTCTAACCCTCTTATATTTATCAATGGCAATTGTATATACTTCTGTTTAAAAATTTATTCATAATCATCTTCACTTAATTCGCTTCCCATATCAACAATATCAATTACTTTATTAGGTGGTTTTACCTTTGTTTTAGTTTTTGACTTTGCTTTCTTTTTATGATTTTCTTCTTCCTCATCTTCCTCTTCAAGAATATCTTCTATATCATCTATTTCATCTTCTTCTATAACTGAACTTAATATTTCAGACTCGTCATCTTCGTTATCTTCGTCTGATTCATCACTATCAACAACAAATCCGTCTTTTAAATACCCGCCCGTTTTTGTCTTAAATTTGCTGGGTACTTTAGATAATTCATCTTCTTCTAAATCGTCTTCTTCAACCGTTTTGGATAAATCTTCAAACCCACCAAAAAGTTTTTCATACAGTTTTTCCCATAAATCTAATGTTAAATTTATAAAACTTTTTGTAGTATCGTTTTTCTTATAACAAATAATAGCACAATTACCAAACAATAACTTTGTATCAATTGGTGGAGGAAAATCATATTTATTTTCGTTGTTAGCTCTACCTTCTGATTTACCAAATACCTGGACAAAATATTTATTTGAATTTAGTTTTATTTTCCATTCAGCTTGTCTGTTAAACCCGTCATTAGTTCTAAATCCGCATTTTTTAAACAATTCTTCTTCTTTAAAATCTTTTACTGTTAAATTTTTTAAAGTTCCTGTTTTTTCAACAATTACAATAGTTAATGGAGAACTCATAATTATATCCTATTAAATAGATTTAAATAGTTTTTATTATATATATTAATGCGAATATTTATTCACAACAATATAAATCCGAATAAAATAACAGAATTATTAAAAAATTATCATCAGTATAGCGAACAATATGTGGAAATTTATTCGAAAGAAGGAATATATAAAATTACTTCTAATAATCTTTTTCAGTTAAAACATAGTGACATACCTTTAGAAAAAATAGAAAATTTTTTAGGTTCAAAAGTACGAGTTATTATAGATAAATCTGATATTATTAATGAAATAGCATATCAAATTCCTGCAAACCATTTAAATATATTAATTAAAAAAAATTATTATGGATTACACGAAAATAGTGCAATAAAATATGTGATTGAAGAAACTTATGATGCAACAGAGTATTTTAAAAATAAAATATTACCTAAAAATGAAACAGACATTAATATGAATACATGTTATATTGAAGTTCCAAATAATTTAAATTTACATGACACAAACATAAAATCAGATATTTATAAGTTGTTATCGTGGTTTAACTAATATTTTCCTATAATATGTTAGGTTGGACACTTCAAATTACATTTATTTCAATAATATTAATATTTATAATTCATTGTATAATAAATTACTTAAAAACTACATTAACTGTACCAAAGGTAAAAGATTTAGTAAATTCACAAAAATATGAAAATATTTATAAAATAATAAACAATGAAGATGATGGCGATATTAAAGATGGTGATTATTATAATGTAGATGAATTATTACCAAAATCTGATATGATGGATGGTATGAAAACAGAGTTAAAAAACTTTTTTAAAAAGCAATTAAAAGGTAATGATACATTGATGTAATTGTGATTATCATTATTAATAAAAACAATTTAAATATAATTCTATTATTATATATATATATGTTGTCAGAACAAGACCAAAAATTTTTATTAAACGATTTCCCAATGGATATAAAACTTTCTTATGAAAATATAATACATAAGAAAGTTTATAACGCAGACATAAATTTAGCTATTCCCTGTGGTATAAAATCTTTTGTTTGGTTTACTGTTTATAATAATAAAAGTGTATGTTTACTAATTTATTGCAATACTAAAGAAATGTTTATAAAAAACGCGTGTTTTTCAAATGAATTATCTTTTGGGACTATTTTATATGGTACTTTTTTAAAAATTCAAGGTCGCGATTATTTTACCATTGAAGACATTTATTCTTGTAAAAATAAGTACGTAAAACAAGAAAATTGGGGAAATAAACTTATTATGATTAAAAGTTTGTTACAAACGGAAATAAAACAAATAACTTATAGCTCAATTTTTATGACATTCGCATTACCGTTATTAAGTAATAATATAAATGAATTAACTGAAAAGTTAAAAACGATAAAATATAAAATAGAAATGATACAATTTCGTTTATTTCAAAGGTCAAATAATTATTTATTTATTCCTTATCAAGAATTTTTGCGTTGTAATAATTACGTACAACCAAAACATACACCAACAAATGTATTACAATTATCTAAAGATAAAGTATTTCTTGTAAAACCTCATATTACAAATGATATTTATGAATTATTTACGACAAATGAAGGTAAAGAAGAATATTATGATATTGCTTTTATACCAAATTTTACAACAAGTGTAATGATGAATAAATTATTTAGAAATATAAAAGAAAATGACAATTTAGACAGATTAGAAGAAAGCGATGATGAATCCGAGTTTGAAAACAATGACGAAAATAAATTTGTTTATATAAATAAATCATATAAAATGCTTTGTAGTTTTCATCCAAAATTTAAAAAATGGGTTCCAATTAAAGTTGTTGCGTAAAATATAATGGGGTAAAGGGTAAAATTATATAAGTATAATATATGTCAGGTTCAGAAGCGTCTAATTTAGGGTATGGTAATATTTCTCCATTCGGTAATATAAACGGAAATTACGTAAATGCAACTAGTTCGAACAACCCAGCAGTTTTTAGCAATCGCGTAATACCGGGAACACCTCCAGGTCCTCTGCCAGGGTTAGCCGGAGCAAAAAACAATGTAGTAGCCGCATCAGGTAATTTTATTGGCGGTTTAAATCTTAAACGAAAAATAAATAATATCACTAAAAAGTATAAAATGGGTAAATATTCAAAAAAAAGAAGTCATATTAAGAGAAAATTAAGAGCACGTAGTTTATCGGGAGGTAAAAAACATAAAAGACATACTCGACACACTAAAAGGCATCGTCGTAAAATGTGGAAAGGAGGATTTGCTGCAGGGTTTCCTGCGCCAACTGGAGTAACAAATTATCCTGCTGGTTACGGACAATATCAAAACAATTTACCTAGTACGCCATCCTACGCAGTCGGAGGTGTTTTATCTGGAAACTCAGAATTAGGTCTAGCAAACCCTCCACCTATTACTCGCATAAGTAACGATAATGTAGATAATTATAATCATTATATGAATACAACATATTCATCGAGAGGACATTAAAGAGTAAGTAAACACTTTCCACAAAATAACTTATCTTTAGTCGTAAAATCTTCTTCTTCATCTGAATATGTAATACTTTTGTCATTAGAAGAATTGCTTTTAAATGAATGTGGCTTTGTTTTTACATATGTTTTTTTATTGTTACACGGCTCATAAACGGTGGACCATAATTTAACATCTGGCGTATAATTTTCTGACAATATATGAATTATTTTATAATTTTCTTTTTTATAGAATGTCTTACGTTTACGCCACTGATTTTTAAATGGTTCATGACTATCAATAATATCAACAATAATTGGGTCGTTATGTTTTTCCAAAAGGCACTCAGTGTCTGCGTTTTGACAAAACTTACCATTGGTTTGTGTCTGAGGTTTTGTCCTCAAAATACGCCCAACACTTTGTTCTATGTCAGTTCTTGGGGTAGCCATAATAAGGGTAGATAATGTTTTTATGTCAAGGCCTTCTGATGCCATGGAATAAGTTGCAATAATAATTTGTTTACCTTCGCTCACTTTCAAGTCGGTCTCTTTCATACCCCCAATATAATAACCGACTGTTCCTATATTACGATGTTTAATAGCATCATACAAATATTTTAAAATATTTTTATTATGTGCTAAAACCATAATTTGTTGTTTTTCATTCTCTACAATCATATCTTTAATTATTCGTAAAATAAACTCACTTCTACGATTATATTCACATAATTTGGATATCATAGAACTATACATTACTTTACCCCTCCAATCTGTTTTAATCTCGTTAAATTCTTCATCATCTATATGATATTCAATAGCTCTTACAGTAACATTATATTTATCTTCCCTCACCCCTTTATAAATAATATCTCCTAAAAACATTTTAAATACATAGGAAGTTCCGTCTTTCCGTGTCATTGTAGCAGAAAGACCTAACATATATTTTGTAATAATTTTAAATAATGCATTTGAAAATGTTTGACTTGAAATATGATGTACTTCGTCGATAATTGTTAACCCAAAACTTTCAAACACAGATGCAGGATATTCTTTCATTGAAAGACTTTGTAACATACCAATTACGATATCTTTATCATCAATATCAATAGTTTGGCCTTGTATTTTGCCAACACGTACATTAGGTAAAAACTGATTTATTCTCTCAATCCACTGACGCATTAAATCTTCTTTATTAACAATTACAAGTGTTTTTTTATTTAATCGAGAAATAATATTCAATGCAATTACAGTTTTACCTTGACCACAAGGTAACTCAATTAATCCACCACCGACACTATAAGGTAATTCTTCTAATACATAATGAACAAATTTATTTACAACCTGTATTTGAGTTTCTCTCAATTTACCGTGAAATTCTAATGAAATATTAACGCCTTCTGGTACTTTAATATTTTTAGGTAAACCAAAATGTTCAACACCGTAATAATGTGGTAAATACATTTTATTTGTTGACTCCCGATAAACCGGAAAAGATTCGTTTGTTCCAGACAAATTTAAAGTAAATGGTTTAATCATAAGATCATTCCTAATTTGTTTTTGTTGTTCTATAGTTAGATTTGCTTTAGAAATTGTATAACCTTTTTGTCCTAAATACGATTCCATTCTATATGTTTATATAGAATTTAGTAAAATCTTTATATCAATTTTTAAATTTAACGATAGAACAACAAAAATAAATAAAATCTGTAAATATGATATATGGCAGATTCGTTATTTAAAAAAGAAAATATGGGAGAATTAATTTTAGTTGTATTACTTATAATTTATTTAGTATTAGGTTTTAAAACTCCTGATGTATTAAGCCAATTACTACATTCTGTTCTCGGAAAACTAGTAGTATTTTTAATTGTATTATACTTATTTATGCATTCTCATCCAATTTTAGCTATATTGGCATTGTATACAGCATTCCATATAATAAGTAATTCAAATATGAATATGAATACACGAGCAATGCAAAAATTTTTGCCGTCAGAAACAAATAAAATGAGCCAATTTTCGGCCTTTAATCAATTTCCATATACTTTAGAACAAGAAGTCGTTAAAAAAATGGCACCAATCGTAATTTCTGGTACTACACTAACCGCTCCATCTTATCACCCAATAATTGATAACATTCATGATGCATCAAAAGTTTAAATTAATTATAAAAATTTAGTTAAATATAAATATATAATAACTTAAAATATTAAAATGAGTACATTAAATATTGTAACAATTGATAAAAATAATGTAAATAATGTAAATAATATAATTAATATAATAAGAGAATTTTCTGATTATATAAATAACACTCTTAATTTTAAAAATTTAAAAGGAATTGTTTATTTTCAAATACATAATTTAATTATATTTTTTGTATTGTATATTACCTTTTTTAATAATTCTATTGTTTATTTATTTATAATATTATTAATTGTTAGTTTAGATGCTTTTTCTATAGTAGTATTACACGAATGTCCGTTGACTACATTAGAAAAAAAATATTTAGGAATTAGTAGCTGTGATATAAGAAATGATTTTTTATATAATTCTAAAATTTGTTATAAATGTGACCACAATTATGATAAACAAATAGAATTACTTATTAATGTTTGGTGTATTATAGTATTAAAAATATTATGTATTATATTTTTGAATACTTTTAAAATAAAATTAGTTGATTTCAATAATATTTACAATTAGTAATTATAATATTTTTAGATAAATAATTTATATTATATATATAAAAGATGGATTCATTTGAAAATGAAAATAATAAAAAATATAATGAAAATATAACATTAATAAATTGTATTAAAAACAATTTATTAACATGGATAATTATTTTTATTTGTATTACTATTATTTCATATCCAAATATTATTAATGGGTATTTTACATTTATTATATTAATGTTAATGGCATATTTTGTACATTTATTAAGTCATAAATATTGTAATTTTTTTACAAAAATACATAAATATCACCATGAACATAATGATTATTTTTCTTATATATCTCAAATTTTTATTGAATTATTCTTTGGATTATTTTTTTTAAATTTACATTCTTTAATTTTATTTGAACCAAGTATAATTATATTATTTACTTTATTTTATACTACAATTCATAATATAAATTATGGATTATTACGGGTTAATGATGTTCATTATTTACATCATAAAAATATGTTTACTAATATTGGTCCTGACATTTGTGATGTTATTTTTAATACAAAAAATAATAAGAATTTATATGTTGAAGATATAAGTCATTATATACCAAACATAATATTAATTACTATATTAATATTAATTTTTAAATATTTTTTTTATAATTTTAAAAATTTAAAATCATATTGTATTTATTTATTATCATTGTCAATATATTTAATTGGTGGATTTTTACTTATAAGTTCAATTATTTTATATTTTATAAAGTAACTAACTTTAGATTCTTTAGATTCTTTACATTAAAAAATTTATTTACTTTTATAGGTAGAAATGAGATTCCGATGTTAGATAAGTATTTAACTTATTTAATATTACAAAAAGAATATAGTCTCAATAAATCAATTCGCCCAATATACATATTCATCTTCGAGAGAAGTGATCCCATTACTATTAATTGGTATGGGTATTTCAATAGAACTATTCCATAAACTCGTTTTTGAATGAATGACGCTTTCTTTAAGTTGTTTTAATATATTTAATAATTCACTATTTAAAGAACTAATATTTTGACTATCTAATATGTTATATTGTTCAAAAGGATCCTCATTTAAGTTATAAAACCAATACTTTTCTGGTCTCTCCGAATAACTTAATTTCCATTTCCCATTTCTAATACACGAGTAATGACCAGATTTCCAATAAACTTGTTTATGTTTGGTTCTTTTATTTAACATATTTATACCCTGAACTTTATTTATATTTGCGTTATTTTTATCTACTATGGAGAGAATTGTCGTAAATATGTCAACATGATGCACCAGTTTTTTTATTGTCTGATTCGGTTTTATTTTATTTACACCCTTGAAGGAGAATACGTCGCATGTGCTGAGTAAGCATTTATAAATTTTATGCCATTTTTATATACTGAATTAATATTTGGACTTATTTCATCAGATAAATCATTTATTCCTAAATCATCTACTATAATTAATAATATATTAGGTAAATCTGAAATAATCTCGGATTTCTCTCTTTTTACCGTCCAATCAATTTCTTTAAAGGATAATATTGGATGACGATAATTATATAATATACCCGGTAAATATATTATATTTTTATAAATATAACGTGTCGCTAATAAAGTTAACAATATAATGTTTAATTTAACAATATTCATTATATATTTATTGTGTTTTTTTAAAATGAAACGGATTAATTAACTTAATTGGATGTGCATCTGATGTTAAATAAGTATATAACTTATTTAATCCGACAAACAAAAGAATAAAAGCTACAATTCCTAATATTATTTGTAAAAAATATGACCCTCCAGATGTACTAAATAATGTTCTTAAATTATAATTTGTCGTATTTGTATCAAAAAGAACACCTGTTTCACCAGATGAACCGGTCGGCTGACAAGATATATAAATACCTTCTGAATTTATATTCGCAGTATTAGGACCAGACGAATTATAAAATAATGCATCCCCATCAGTTGTTATCGGAAAAGGTGTAATTATTGAGCCTAATGTAGATAATGTAGCACTACTTAAAGGTATTGCATTTAGTATATCAAACACTATCCAATCAGTCTTGGAACTATCTGTATAACTATAAAAAGGTTTTTTTGGAACAATATCTTGTAACGTAAAATTACTTATATTTATATTTACCGATTCTCCTTGTGCCGGAGCATTATTCGCTACACTGTTTATTATTTCTGTAATTAAATTAGTTGCTGTAATAGATTCCGAAGATGACGTAAAAGGTATTCCAACATTAAATTTATTACCACCAGCAACTGGTATGTGTTCTATCACTATCTCTCCTGCAGATAAACTATTGTTAAATGTATGAATTGAAGGGCATGTTATAAAAATATTTGACACAGTATATTTTTCATTATTATAAATTACGGGAGGGGTGTTACTATTATCATAAGTTAAGGATATCATTACTCCTCTATTTTTAGCGGTAATATTACTATTTGAATATTTAAAAACGTAATAACATTTTAAATCACATTTACCTTGAATATTATCTTTTGAAATATTTATATTTTGCGGTGTCGAAGTCATTAATATAACTATATAAATAAAAATATTAATTTATTTATATAGAAAATGAAATTAACAAAAAAGAAAATATCTAAATTATTAAAAATTAAAAATCAAAGTGTAAAAAAAACAGATAATAAAAAAAATAGAAAAACAAAAGACATCAATAAAACATTTAGAAAAAAAAAAGGATTTAATTTATTAAATAAAACGTTTAAAAATTTTCTGTATAGTGGAGGCGTAAATAATCATTATTTAAAACATCTAGTGGGCGGAACAGGAGATGAAAATGAAAAGAGTATTGAATTAACTGATATGGGTAAAACTATTCCAAAATTTAGGGCAGACCATTTTATTGACGGAGATAACATAAATCAAACATCATCAGACATAGATGACTCACCAATAACTCAGCGAGTAGACACAAATGACATGCCTATCCAACAATCAATTATTCCACCCGATGATACAAATGTATCGACATCAACTATTCCGCCAATTGATACAGAAGAACCCACACCACCAATTACAGAAGAAGAACAAAACGAAGTTCCACCAATTACAGAAGAACCCACACCACCAATTACAGAAGAAGAACAAAACAAAGTTCCATCAATTACAGAAGAACCCACACCACCAATTACAGATGAAGAACAAAACGAAGTTCCACCAATTACAGAAGAAGAACAAAACGAAGTTCCATCAATTACAGAAGAAGAACAAAACGAAGTTCCACCAATTACAGAAGAAACCACACCACCAATTACAGATGAAGAACAAAACGAAGTTCCACCAATTACAAAAGAAACCACACCACCAATTACAGATGAAGAACAAAACGAAGTTCCACCAATTACAGAAGAAGAACAAAACGAAGTTCCATCAATTACAGAAGAAGAACAAAACGAAGTTCCACCAATTACAGAAGAAACCACACCACCAATTACAGATGAAGAACAAAACGAAGTTCCACCAATTACAGAAGAAGAACAAAACGAAGTTCCATCAATTACAGAAGAAACCACCGATGACGATGACGATGACGATAACGATGAAAACGATGAAATTGAAAATAATACAAACATGAGTGAGATAGAAAAATCATTTGATACAATTATAGATTATTTATCAGAAAAAATCGCTAATAAAATAAATATTAATTATATACAACATAACGAAAACGGTATTCAAAACGGATTTAGAGCAGTACAAAAAGCTACTGAAGCATTAACTGGTGGAAAAACCCGAAAACGTCATCATTAACAACCATTATCACAAAATGTATCGCAATTATCGCTATACCCAGGTCGCTGTTTTCCTATTCTTGTTTTAAAATAAACCCAATTATCCTTTTTTTGTAAAGTTTTCCAAATTTGATCGTTCGCATAATTCCAATGTTCTCTCGTAGTAAATAATAATGGAATGGCTTGTTTAAATAAATTAATAAGAGTATCATAATAATGATAATTTACGATATATCCCGATGCGGTTTGCGCAGAAATTACTTTATTTACAATAGATATATTAGGAATCTCTTCATATTGAAGAATATTATATGCTAACATACACACGTCATAATTAATATTAAATGAAAAAAAATCTTTTAATAAAAGTTCCAATTCTTCTTTTGAAATAAGAAACGTAAAGTCGTCTTCTAAAATTAGAACATTTTTATAGTTTCTCTCTTTAGCTATTTGTAAAACCATTAAATGTGACATACAACAACCTAACAATCCTAATGTAGGTGTTTCAATTGCATCAAATCTTTCCCAATCAATCGCATATTTTGTTAGTTCTTCTTCAATTAATTCTTTTCTATCAATACGTTTTGAGAGATTAATATAAAAAGTTTTACAAATATTATTCATATTATGTATACTATGAAACGGAAATGTTTAAATAATTTACTTTCAAATAAATTATTTAATTAAATTATATTCAACTAAATTTACTTTTTGGATTCATATGCAAATTTGCTTTGTCCATTATCACTTTTACCAGTAATAATATTTTCTCCTTCAAATAACTCCATTTGTATGTCCGTCGATGAAATATTCTCACCCATCTTTAATAAATTAGACTGTTGTGTATTTTTTACACCAATTAAGTTACCAGCAGTATCAATAGTCTGAGTTAGTACATTTCCAGTCTTTTGCGCATTTTTTACATTTTCTTCAATTGCTTTTTCTTTTGCCTCTTTTGTGCGTTTTTCAAATGCAATTTTAGCATTTGTTTCGTTTTGTTTCTTTTCATGCATTAATTGATTTAATAACTCTTCTGCATAAACTTGTTCTGTTTTATTAGCATCCGGATCCCAAGGCAACCATAATCCGACCGGTCCAACGAAAATATCATGATCTGGATCAATTTCTCTTAGCAATTTAGCTCTTAATTCTGCCTCTTCCACTGTAGGAAAAGAACCACGTACTTTAATTCCTCTTATAGATGTATGAAATTTATTTAATTTAGAGAATTCTTTTTCAAGTTCTTCTTCGTTTTTTTCAATAAAAGTATCATATGCTTCCTTTAATTTTTCTTGTTTAAACCCTTCTAATATATCCTTGTCGGAGAGAAAATCCTGAAAATTTGCGTAAAGATCGTCAAAAGATAATTTGAATTTAAAAGAAATAAAACTTAAAAATTGAACAAACACTTCAACAGATTTATTAAACTCCCATTTTTTCAAAAACTGTTCAAAATAGTATATCTCTTTTTGCTTTAAAATTTTTTCTGGAGAAACGAAAGAGAGACACACAAATTTTTGAGAAGCAATAGGTTTGTCTTCGTATAATAAATCAACATATTTAGGATTAATTTCACCGGTTTCCGTAGTTTTTTTTTCAAATGTGGACTTAGTTTTCTTAACTTTAGAAGAACGCTTCATTTTATTTTAGTATTTATTTAATTTTAAGTTTTTTATCGCAATATATTTTTTTCTTTTTATTTAATATAATGAACGGATTTATTGACATTGCTGAACTTGTGAAAAGGATTATTAAATACCTTGTTATGGGGTTAATGTTGGCTATAGCCTCATATGCTATACCTAAACGTTCCTTGAATATTGAGGAAATTGTCTTAATTGCCTTAACTGCCGCCGCAACATTTAGTATTTTAGATACCTACATTCCTTCTATGGGTGTATCTGCACGTTCTGGTGCAGGGTTTGGTATTGGTGCGTCTCTTGTCGGATGGCCAAGAATGATGTAAATAAATAAAAAAAATGAAATAAATAAATAATGATATAAATACATATATATTTATATCATGGGCTGTGATTATTATATAGTCAAATGTTTACAGGTTTATTATGACGGAAACCCTAATTTAAAAAATATGAATTATTTCACTATTAAATTAGAACAAGATAGAGGATATTTTGGATTTGATTATGACGAAGACATGGATGATTATGAAGATAAATATTCTAAATATGTAAATCAATGTTTAACTCCAAAAATGGAGCCAATTATTGTTTACGATAACAATAATTTTATTAATACAAAATTAGAAATGAAATATAAATCTTTAATAGATTATGAAATAAGTAAACACGGAAAAAATTGGTCCGAAATTACTAAGATTATAAAATCAGAGTACAGATATAAAAGATAATTTATATTCTTTTAATATATTATGAAAAAAGTCCAAAAAGGGTGTAGTAAAAAACGTAAAAGTAAACACATTTATAAAAGTAGAAAACACAGAAAAACTAAAAGAGGAGGAGGTTACGGAGCAAACTGCAGTGATCCAAATTATTCAATATACAATACACGCTTACTTAGTTTATTTCCTTATACCCCTACAAATTAAATCGTCGGTATAAATTCCCAATTTAAATCCGTACATATTTTTTCCCAAATAGCATCTTGTTCAATACGTTTATCTTTATCTTTTAACATCGGAAAATGTTCTAAATAAGATGTTTCACCTAATAGTTCACAAAGTTTATATGCGGTATAATAATAATTTAAAAAATTAACCCTGTATTTAGGAACATATTTAGAATAAGGTGCTTGTAATTCGATAAATAAATTACATAAAATATCTTCTAATTCCGGAGACATAATAGGTGGTTTAATTCCAAGTTTATCTTTAATAAATGGTATATGTTCATAGTATTTATTATAGCCTAATTTTTTTAATATTTCTTTTGTTTTGCAATTTGTTATTTGACTTAATTGAATGCGTTCTTTTTTAACTTGAAGTTTAATATTTTCAATAACCTCTGGAGGTATTTGTGTAGTTTCTTTCCCCTGAAATTGCGCTAATATTTCCTTAAAATGATTAATTCTTTTATACGCATAAAAACATACTTCTTTAGGGGGTTCTTTATAAGAAGGTTTCTCATTTTCAATTAAATATGGTATACTTCGAAAACAATTATTACAGACTAATATTCCTTCGTCATCGTGAGGAATTAATTCCCCTTTATAACAAATTTGGCAAATATCACTCTGACAAACAAAGGAATTAATATCTAAAAATCTATCATCAATATTTGCTAAATATTTTTTAACAATATTTTCATTCTGAATAGTGTTTTTAGTGACAGGTGGGTCGTTTATTTTAAAAAACGAATTAATTAAACTATTTTTATTTGAAATATTTTCAGTTAACTTTCCATCAGAAATGTTTTTCTTATTTTCAAAATAATCAAATATTAATTTGGAGTTATTTAAGAAATATTGTTTTTTTTTATATTTTAATTCTTTAATATCTTCTTTAATTTTTTGTATTTTATCTGTAATTTCTAATTTTTGCTCAATATTTAAATCCGGAGAATTTAAACGCATAGTTAATTGTTTTTTTTCTGCTTTTAATTTAGGTATAACTATAGTATCATTTTTTGTAAAATCACTTATAAATTCCTTATGTTTCACATCTAAAGTTATTAAAGAGTTTTTATTAAACTTATTTTTTTTATCCATTTTTGGTTTAAAATTCAGCATTCTTATTAAATAATAACAAATTATTATTTAATAACTAATTTAGACAAATAATATATAAATTTATTGAAAATATATCAAATAATTATTTTAGTGGTTTATTAATTAAAACGTAACATGTGACACCTTAATAATGCTTTGTAAATTATAATAAAGTTAAATCATTAAAAAACTTTCACAATATTTATAAAATGGATTTTAAAATAGATATTGAATCTTTAAAAGGTTTAGAAAATAATATAAAAATTGATAGTTTTAAGTTTCAAAAAATGTTAATATTATTTAATTGCATTGAAGATGGATGGACTATTAAAAAAATTAATAATTCATATGTATTAACAAAATTACATGAAGGCAAAAAAGAAATATTCGACGATTCTTATCTAATGAAATTTATGAAGAGCAATTTAGATTTAAATAAAGTCATTTCTTAATATATATTTTTAGAATAGTTATTTTAATTTAATTTAATTAATTTAAAATTCCGAATTTTATTTTCTTTAGCTAAAGTATAAAATGGCAGGTGGTTTAATGCAACTCGTAGCTTATGGAGCCCAAGATGTGTATCTTACTGGGAATCCTCAAATTACTTTTTTTAAAGTGACTTATCGTAGACATACTAATTTTGCTATTGAATCTATTGAGCAAACATTCAATGGACAAGCAGATTTTGGACGCAGAGTTCAATGTGTTATCTCCCGTAACGGAGATTTAGCTTATAGAACTTATTTACAGGTTACACTTCCTGAGATTAATCAGCTCATGGGTCTAGGAAACTATACTAGTGGACAAAACACTGGTGTTTATGCCCGTTGGTTAGATTTCCCTGGCGAACAACTTATTGCTCAAGTTGAAGTCGAAATTGGAGGTCAACGTATTGACCGTCAATATGGTGATTGGATGCACATCTGGAACCAACTTACAATGACTGCTGAACAACAACGTGGTTACTTCAAAATGATTGGTAATACCACTCAACTTACTTATATTACCGATCCATCTTTCTCCGATGTTGAAAGTCCTTGTGACTCTTTAGCACCACGTCAGGTATGTGCCCCACGTAACGCTCTTCCTGAAACTACTTTGTATGTTCCACTACAATTTTGGTTTTGTACTAATCCTGGATTGGCTTTACCTTTAATTGCATTACAATACCACGAAGTCAAAATCAATTTAGATATTCGTCCTATTGATGAATGTTTATGGGCTGTTACTACTCTTAACTGTAATACAAATCCATATACTGGTTCATCTGGTCAATACAGTGTCGGACGTCCAGTCCCGGCTAGTATTGCATACAATCAATCCCTTGTTGCCGCATCATTGTATGTTGACTACGTCTTTTTAGATACTGATGAACGCCGAAGAATGGCACAAAACCCTCACGAATATTTAATCACACAATTACAATTCACCGGAGATGAATCAGTTGGTTCGTCTTCTAACAAAATCAAATTGAACTTTAACCATCCAGTTAAAGAATTAATTTGGGTCGTCCAACCGGATCAGAACGTCGATTACTGTTCTTCTCTCACTTGTGATGCTCTTCTTTTCAAAGTACTTGGTGCACAACCTTTTAACTATACCGATGCGATCGACGCCCTTCCAAATGCTATCCATGCCTTTGGTGGACCAGCTGCTCTCGCCCAAGATTCTCGTGCTTATATTGATGCTCGTGGTCTATTCCAAGATGCAGGAGCTCTTGATTATGATCCAGCTCAATACTTTACCAATTTCACTGGATACTGGCACGGACCATCCAATCCTTACAATGAAGTCAATCTTGGTGGTCCACAAGTCCCATTAAATACTTCTGGATTAACTAGTGAGGTTATTGCTTCATTACAGGACGGAAATTCTCACCTCGATAACTCTGGGGTGTCTGACGCAGGTACTTTCGTATTATCTGAATCTGCTCTTGACTTACATTGTTGGGGACAAAATCCAGTTGTTACTGCTAAGTTGCAATTGAATGGACAAGACCGTTTCTCTGAGCGTGAAGGATCTTATTTCTCTTGGGTCCAACCATACCAAGCACATACCCGTAATCCTGATGAAGGTATTAATGTCTATTCTTTTGCATTGAGACCTGAAGAACACCAACCATCAGGCACGTGTAACTTTAGTCGTATCGACAATGCTACTCTCCAACTCGTTTTATCCAATGCCACAGTTGAAGGAACCAAAACTGCCAAAGTACGTGTTTATGCCACTAACTATAACGTCTTACGTATTATGAGTGGTATGGGTGGTCTTGCATACAGTAATTAAATGTATTGTATATGGGTTTGGTTTAAATTAAATTAAATCTCTTTAATGACTATTTATTATATTTTGATAATATATGAATAATACATCAAAATATAATGATTTACATGATAAAACTTACTATAATACATTTATTCATACAAATCAATTGCCTCACACAACTATTATGCATTTTTTAATAAATAATTTTAGAAAATATTATAAACATTTAATAAAAAAAAAACAACAAAATGAAATGCCTATATATTTTGAAGATTGTTTTGATGCATCTAATTTATTTAAAAATATAAAATCTACCACAAAATTTTCAATAAATTTAACTATTAATGGGAAAATTACTTTAAACAAATTAATTGCATATTGTTATTACAATACTGCAATTAATTTGTTTAAAGATAATGAAGATAATCCAACGTCTATTGATTTTGTTATTTCTAATATAAAAAATCAAATTGGAAATGATGTTAGTAGAGATAATCGTATAATAAATGGAAAACGTAATGACAGTAATTTATATTCAAATTATGTAAATGCAAGTTTGAAAACAGACGCATATAGTAAAGATATACTAAATTTATTAAATAATATTAATAATACTTATATTAATTACAACACATTTAATATAATTTTATTATTATCTTGTCAAAATATGTATAATTTTATTTTTGGATTGGTAACTATTTTATTTTCAAAATTAATCAAATTAGAAGATATAATTTACTTTTTAAGAAATCCAAAAAAACAAACATATATAACCATCACAAAATCAAAAATTATTATAAATTTAATTATTAATAGTAACATTATTACAACAGAAAACCCAGATATATCGTGTGGTAAATTTAAATGTAATTTTATTATGAATTTATTAAATAATACTTTTTTTTTTAAATCCTTTAGTTTAAATTTTAATGTATCTAATTGTTCTGAAAATAATGATATTGAAACTAATAATACTATGAATAATTCTAAATATCTAAAATATACGGGTATAATTGCTAGTTTAGGAACTATCGTGTCCATACCATTTTTATTACCATTATTAGGAGGAAAAAATGACTATAAGAAAAAATCTGTATTAACAAAGCGTAATCGAAAGAATAAATATAATAAAAAACACACTTTAAAAAAATACAAAAATGATAAATTTTAAAAATAAAAAAAATGAAATAAATTATTTATTCGTTCATAAAATATAATATAAAAATATGTCAACATTAAAGTGTATCTATTATTTTAAAATCGCTTACGAAACATTTACGAAATCATACGAATTTCATCCTATGATAACTGTTGAAGAGTTTATAAAACAAGCTACCGATAAAATTTTAATTGATTTTCAAATCAGCGAAGAATATGCGGTCGAAATTGTAGAAGCAGGACACTCCAATAATTGTAACGGAAAAGACCCCGAACAATATAATGCCGTTCAACCATCTCATGTGTTAATATATAATAAATTGGGTAAAAATAATGCATTTTATATAAGAAAAGTATTAAAAAAAATACCAGACTTAACGTCGATAGAAGAAACCAATTAATTAGCTAAATTATTTGTTAATCCTCCTAAGAATAATTACTATTAAATAATCTATTCATATTTATTATTTCAGGTTTATCTGTTTCATTCGTAAATAATTTTAAAATTTGTTGATCGTCGCGGAAACGCACTGTATACGTTTGTTGTATGTTATTTCTACCAATACGACCCATTGCTTGAATAATTTTTTCTTGTGTTAAATCTAAATCTTTACTCAAATAACCATGGCAAAATTGATAATTCGTTCCATAGATATAATCACTTGTTGCGATAATCATATATAATTTTTGTTCATCCGCTAAACGTTTCATAATTTCTGTGTAAGCAATATTAGTATGGTTTATAAATACACCAATTCCCATCATTAATAATACTTTCCAAGAATTTTCAACACCGGTTAAAGACATAATATCACTTACCACACTATCATCAATATTACTTGTAAATGCGTTTTCGACATGTAATCCTTCTGCCCACTTTTGGATATGTAACTTTTTATTAGGTATAAATGCGTCATTTAAAGAAGCGGACTTTATCATTGCACGTAAAGAATTTACTTCATTTGTTAACTTATATATTTCTCCTTTACTTTCTTTCTCTTCTCCGACATCTCTATTTATTTTTTTCAAGTCTTTTGAAGATTTAGTTCTACCTTTTACATTTACACCCATATGATAAGATGATACTTCATTTTTAGCGGCTTTTTCTGCCTTTTCTTTAAGAAAATCAACATTTGTTTCTAACTCATGTATTTTCTCATTAATAACATTATTTTCCTCAATCTTTTTAGATATATCATCCATTACATAACTAGGTATATTGGCTTGTTGAATACAAAATTTTGCAATTTTTTCAATATCATTTGAAATAAATATGGTAGGACCATCGGTCAATGTATACGCATCTTTTGTGGTAACATATACACCAGAAGTACCGATTTGTTTTAATGTAGTAGTATCCGCAATAACAACTTCACTGGTTAGACGATGAATTGGTTTACCGGGCATCGTTTTTAATGATGCAGTAACACCTGGACCAACACTTTTAGCCTTTGTTATTTTATTTCCTTTTTCGTCAATTTTATCATTTTCGACGATCTTTGGTTTTCTATTTTCTTTAAAATATTGGAATATTAATTCCCAATTTTGTTGTTGTATATTTTGCATAATTTTAATATAATAAATTTTTATATTCGTCATATTAATGTCATCTAAACTTTCAAAATTTCTATTTAATTCTATTTGTTTATTTGTAATAAAACTTCTTTTTAAAATAAAAGCAATAAATTCTGATACCTCTTTTAAATCAAAATATCGTAATAATGTTAAATAATTACTACAATGATTCGCTGCATCCAACATTTCGTAATAATTCTCAAATAAATAATGTGGTAATACTACAAACCCTTCTTTATTAATAATAGGGATAGATTTTTTACAGTCATGGCTTACAATATTAAAAATTGTTGAATTTTTAAATTTATTTAAGAAATCTGGTATGGTTTCAGTTAATTCATTTTGTTTTGGCAATGTTGCCGAAGAAAGTACGACATTTGGAATAACATTTTTTGTCCAATTATTTTTAATTGTAGAATGAAATTCGTGGTCGGAATAATCTAAAGTAATAGTAGGTTCATCCCAATATAATATGATATTTTCCGGATTATTAAATGCTAACATATAATACATTGCAGGTAAATAAGATTTTATATCACATATCATTATTTCTACTAAATCTCCCACACTATTATCAACTTTACCAATGCCGCCTGTTTTTTTATTTAAACTGTAATCCTTTGCCGCAAAATAATGTAATCGAATATCATCTGCATTAGAACATCCAAAAGCAAATGCTATTTTTTTTTCAACTGATATAGCTGCGCGAGCTAAGGCAATACCCACATGTCTTGCAGCACATACAAATATAATTCTATGTTTTTCAGATAAAGCAATAGGAGTTAACGTTTTTCCGGTTCCAGTAGGAGCAATATATAAAACTAATTTAGGTTTTGGATTTTTACAAACCGTAAAAATCTCTTTTTGATGTTCATATAAAACTAAATCCGCATACTTCAATAAATTTTGATTTTTTTCAATAAATTCGACGGCATTTTCAATTATTACTAACATGTTTATTTTATCCTGAAATTCACTCAAGATACGATTTGTTAGTTCAATAATATGCCTATTTATTTTTATCACATTGTTTCTGATTAATTTATATAATGTAAAGTAAAAGTAATTAATTTGGTGCGTATTATTATGTGTTATGGCGACTAACAATTTTTCAATAATATCCAATAATACAAATTCATACAAATTATTTTCATATAATAATTCATCCGTAAATCTTTCTAATCTTATTTTATCACAAGATTTTATATGCGATTTTCCATCAATTTTCATTTTTATGTATCTATCATTATTTTTATTCATTTGTTCTTCTATTTTACTTACACGCGAATGTAAGTATTTATTATATAAATGATCTTCCATTTTCTCATTATATTCTATTTTTAAAAACGTAAAAATAGAATTGTTTTTATTAATTCTTATATTTACATTATTATATCCAGCTATAATTAAATGTAATATGTCTAATTCGCTTTTAGAAACCGGAACTTCGACTGAAGCCCACTCAGACTTATTTAATTTTCGTTGATTTAAATCCATTTTGTTAATTTATTATAAGTTACTTGTATGTCTTTAAGTTATTTTTTAAATCAATTTTTCCTATAAACATTTATAAAATAAATTCTTTTACACCTTTTATCATTTAAAACGCCCATTTTAAAATAAAAAATTTGAAATCAATTATATGATATTATTTCATATTCATATCATAATGAATACTACACCTATATTAATTTCAATTGATGGAAATATTGGTTCTGGAAAATCGACACTTTTAGAAAATTTAAAAGAATATTATAAAAATAATGATAATGTCGTATTTTTAAAAGAACCTGTGGATGAATGGCAAACTATTCGTGATGAAAATGGTATTTCTATATTACAAAAATTTTATACAGACCAAGACAAATACGCATTTCCATTTCAGATGATGGCGTATATTTCGAGATTAAAAATACTTAAAGACGCATTCAATCATTGTAATTCTAATAATACTATTTATATCACAGAGAGAAGTCTTTTTACGGATAAAATGGTATTTGCTAAAATGTTATATGATAACGGTAAAATGGAAGAAATTAACTATCAAATATACATTAAATGGTTTGATGTTTTTGCAAACGAATATCCATTGCATAAAGTTATTTATGTAAAAACAGATCCCATAAAATGTTATTCACGTATCCATACACGTGCTAGACCTGGAGAAGAAATAATTCAGTTAGACTATTTAATTAAATGCAACAATTATCATGATGATATGATAAATCATTGGCCTTCGCAAAAAATAATTTTAGACGGTAATATTGATATCCACCAAAACCATACTATTTATAATAATTATTTAACACAAATTAATGAATTTATTACAAATAACGAATAATTTATTAACAAAACAATTTAAATAAATAATAAATAATATAATCATTAAATGACTTTATCTTATTTTTTTTTATTTTGTTTTTTTAGTTACACTGTTTCTTTTAAATTAACAGTTCATCCAATTGAAAAGCGTATTGCTTACATAACAGGTATTAAAAATATTCATAGTATATCAGACGAATTTTTAGTTAGTATTAAAAAAATATTTCAAAAACATCCGATGCTTATATTTAAGGGAATTGAAAATGTGTCGCCAAAAGAATTTATTCACTTTTGCAAACAATTTGACGACGAATGCGACGAAATAGCTTTAGAAAATCCCGATGAAACTGATATTCAAATGTTACAACCGTTTGACCAGTTTCCTGACTGTAAACATGTGGCACCTAGAGGAAATATTCAATTATATAATTTTTATAATATTTCAAATATTACTATTAAACCTAATAAAGCATTTATAAATAATTATGTATGGCATACTGATATTTTAGGCCACCCAACTAAACATCCTAATGTTATTACTGGATTTTATATTGTTAAACAACCACTTATTGGCGGAGATACCGATTTTATTTCAGGTGAAACTATTTATGAAAATTTAAGTCGTAAAGAACAATTGGCCGCGCAAAATATGTTAATTCAAATTAATAGACATAAAATGATATCACATAGCATTCAAACTGATTATGCCGGGGTAAGTAGATTAGAAGATTTTGAACCTAGAAATGACGGAAATACACAAATACCATTGGTTTATGCTCCAGATAATAACAACGCATTTGAAAAACCTGCTATATTATTAATGCCTTCATTTTTTGAATGTGTTGTTGGGTGGCCAATCAAAGATTCTAGAAAATGGATTAAAAAATTTATGTTAAATAAAGTATTACCACATCGTATTAGTATTCAATGGAAAAAGGATGATTTAGCGGTATTTAATAATCGTAAATTTATTCATTCAAGTACTCCTGCCAGAAATTATTTAAATAACGAAGATAGCTCAATAAGATTATTATTACAAACTTTTATTCCAACAAATAAACCATTACTAGGAATTAAACCTGACGAAAAAAATATTAAGGCTTGTTATGATGTTGGATGGATAGGGAATAAACATTTAGCAATTAATTCCGCATATGAATATATTAGATACGCAGATAATTTAATAGAAAAATATTGTGATACACCCAAAGAAAATAACTTTTATACTTTACGAAAAAAATTATATACATAATTGAATAAAATTGAGATATTTATATTCAATTTCTATATATCTATTATTTAAAATGCTATCCGTACAAATTCCAAAAATTTTAGTTACTATCGTAAATGTTTTTGAAAAAAAATTTATATTAAGATTCGACGGGTGTAGTAAAGGTAACCCAGGTTTAGCGGGCGCTGGGGCTGTACTATATTATAATGAAGATGAAATTTGGGCGGACTATCAATTTTTAGGAAATCAAACCAATAATCAAGCAGAATATAACGGATTACTTTTAGGATTAAATTATGCTGTTAATTCAAATATAGGATCACTTTATGTGGAAGGAGATAGTTCACTTGTTATTAATCAAATGACAGGTAAATTTAAATGCGAATCACCTAACATTATAGATTTATATACAAAAGCAAAACAATTAGAAACCAAATTTGATTTTATTCAATTTAATCATATTTATAGAAATTTAAATACACGTGCAGATGAATTAGCTAATTTAGCTATACAAAAACATAAATAACTTATTTGTTAAAACTCTTTTATCTTAATTTAGTAAAAAACAAATATTATTAATAATATATATATGGAAAATATCAACAAAATAGTACCTTTTTATAAAATGTTAGTTTATTTAATTTTATTTATACTTGTAAAAAAATTTTTAGATATTATTATTCAAATAAAGTATCCCACATTTGACAACGTTCGGTTCGATAAACAACCAATATTATGGAGATATTTATTATATTTATCAAATATTTCTTATGTATTTGTATTTATTTTTGTTTTGTTTTTCTTATTTAACTATAAATTAAATGGATTAATATTATTTTTTCTGTATTTACTATTATTTAAAGTAAGTTACTATTTTTTGATCGATTATAAATATATTTACTTATTTATATCAAAAGACAAATATAGTAACATTATAGATAAATTAGATACAGTTGGAGACGATATTTTAGATTCAATAGTGTTTTTATGTTATATTTATATATTATATAGATTATTAATATCTTAAGATGTTTTTTTTGTTGAATGAAAGTATACAACTGTCATAGGAACAATATTTATCGCAAGCGAAAAGGGCCATGTCAGTGAATACCATATTCTATCATAAAATTTTATTAATACACCGTATTTTGCGGCGTCTAACGGAGACTTAATAATACGTTTTTCTTCTGTTGATAAATTACTTTTTTCGTATTTTTTCAAATATTCAAATGCATCATAATAACTTTCAACTAAATTGTAAGTTAACGCAGATAAAACATAAATATGAATATATGATTTTGTTGTAAGTGAAAGTTGGTTATAACTATTTAAAATAAAGTTAGTTCCAAACATTTAACTATTATTAATTATATTATTTTTAATATAATTAACGTCTCATTTTTTTAATATTCTAATAACGCTATATTAAGTGCTTTATTTGGTCTATATTTTAATAAATCTAATTCTTTGCTCGTAGTCGGAAATTCATTCTCTCCGTAAATATCTTGTAACATTAACCATTCAAACAATCCTCCCATGTAAATGTAAACATTATAAAATCCTAAAGAAATCAATTGATTATATTTTATACTTAGTTTTTCGTCATTCGCATTTTTACCATAAATAATAATTTTTACTTTCTTATTATTATTTTGTATTAATTTGTTTAATAGGTCAATTTCTTTTGTCGCTGGAATAGTATTTAAAATTAGACAATTTTGTTCTCTTTCATTTAACGTATTAATTAATAAAAATATCTCGGGATTTTTTATTACATATTGTACATCTTCAAAATTTATTTTTATTTGTGATTGAGAATTACCCATTCTTAAATTGTTATTTTATTTTTATGTATTTATATAAACTAAATTTTTATTTTATATTACACCGACTGGAAAGAAATAAAACAATTTCTGTTTATAGCAACGCCTATTTTAAATGCCCACTTAATCGCGGTTGCTGATTTTTGTTTTAAAAATGAACGAGTGTTCAGCCCTTTAGCAGTTACACCAAATAACGATGAACTTGGATGGGATAAAAAAAGAGATTTTTTAAAATTAAATTTAT
>Ga0214923_10001446_pt1 | contig 33690 bp, 33 predicted proteins | sample LL1510_MetaG_FD_177993 | JGI IMG/M metagenome (GOLD analysis project Ga0214923, IMG submission 177993) | Freshwater microbial communities from Lake Lanier, Atlanta, Georgia, United States - LL-1510 | ecosystem: Environmental > Aquatic > Freshwater > Lake | place: USA: Georgia | collected...
CCGTGTTAGCCGCAAACTCCAATTTTAAAATCTGCGCGAATCGAACGAGCTTGATCGGTAGCAGTCTTAACCAGAATACCAACACCGGCTTGGTCTAGAGATTCAAATGGATTGAATGGAAGTAGTTCTAAATCAAGATACCGTGGCAAGAATGAGGATTCAACATCATCGCGACTAAACGCCCAAGTTAATTGCGTTAAATCGTTGGTACCAAAGGAGAAGAAGTCTGCGTAAACACCTAGCCGTTCTGCAGTAATCGCAGCACGTGGCGTTTCAATCATTGTGCCAATTGGAATCGTTGCACTCTGCCCAGTTCCTTTTAGGGTTTTAGTAATTTCATCTTCAAGCGATTCGCGTAAATAAAGTAATTCGCGCTGAGTCGCTACTAGCGGAATCATTACCTCAGGTTTTGGATCGTGCCCTAATTTGCGAACTTCAATTAACGCATGCACGAGCGCACGCACCTGCATTTTATATAACTCTGGAATTAGAATTCCCAAGCGAACGCCGCGAAGCCCAAGCATTGGGTTTGATTCATGCATCCGTTTAACAGCTGCAAAAACTGCGCTATCTCGAGCTGAAATCTCGCTATTTAACGCTTCGGCCCGAGACATATTCGCAGTTAATTCCGCGAGTGGTGGCAAGAATTCGTGAAGTGGTGGATCAAGCAAACGTACTGTTACTGGCAAGCCTGACATAGCCATCATGATCCCGACAAAGTCCGCTCGTTGTAAAACTTCCATCTCGCCAATTACGCCACGTTGCACATCTTCATTTTCGGCTAGTACTAACCGTTCAACATATGACCTTCTTGGGCCAAGGAACATATGTTCGGTGCGACAGAGTCCAACGCCTTCTGCGCCCAAAATTCGCGCCCTAATCGCATCTTCAGGAGTGTCGGCATTGGCTCGAACTTCTAGCCGCCGAATTTTATCGGCGTGCATCAAAATTCGGTCTACTGCTTTAACTACTGGTGAAGCTTCATCACTTGCTGAAGATAGTAAACCTTCCAAATATGAAGTTACTGGAGATGCAACCACTGGCAGCTCGCCTAGATAAACCGCGCCAGTTGAGCCATCAATAGAAATTACTTCGCCTTCATAAACACTCTCACCAGCAACTGTAAAAAAGCCGCCGCTCTCATCAACGGTAATGCTTTCGGTTCCACATACTGCGGTCTTTCCCATACCTCGCGCGACGACCGCTGCGTGTGAAGTTTTTCCACCACGGCTGGTAAGAATTCCTTGTGCTGCAACCATTCCAACTAAATCATCTGGGCTAGTTTCACGGCGAACTAAAATAACTTTCTTGCCATCTCGTGAAGCATCTAGCGCGCGTTTTGAATCAAAAACCACCGCGCCAACTGCCGCTCCTGGTGAAGCTGGAATTCCTCGAGCAAGTTCTTTCACCGAGCCACGTAAATCAAATTGTGGAAACATTAGTTGAGCTAATTGTGCGCCACCCACCCTAGTTAGCGCTTCGTCGATTGTTATTTTTCCTTCATCCACCAATTGAACCGCAATTCTAAAAGCTGCTTCGGCAGTGCGTTTTCCCACGCGGGTCTGCAGAATCCATAACTTGCCCTTTTCAACAGTAAATTCGATATCGCAGAGATCGCGGTAGTGTGTTTCTAAATTCGCCATTACTTTTTCAAGTTCTGCGTGAACTTTAGGAAATTCTTTAGCCATATCATCAAGCGACATAGTATTTCGAATCCCGGCAACAACATCTTCGCCCTGTGCTCTAACTAAGTAATCTCCATAACTTCCAGTTTCACCAGTTGCTGGGTCTCTGGTGAATGCAACGCCAGTTCCCGAATCATCGCTGAGATTGCCAAATATCATTGATTGCACATTTACTGCAGTACCAAGATCTGAAGGAATCCGCTCACGTTGGCGATAAAGTTGGGCTCGTTCTGAATTCCAAGAATGAAATACCGCTTGAACTGACCTGGTTAGATGTTCACGGGGATCAGTTGGAAAAGATTCGCCAGTTAGCGCCTCAGTCTCTTTGATATATCCATCAGTTAAAGCTTGTAACCCGTCTACATCCAAATCTGAAATTGTTGATACTCCAAAGGAGCTTAAAACTCGTTGTTGAATTTTGTGAAATTCGCTTAGTGGAACTTCACAAACAATGCGGCCATACATATCCACAAACCTTCGGTAACAATCCCAAGCAAATTTTGGATTTCCGGTCTGTTGCGCTAACGCCTCCGCAACTTCTGGCGTCATCCCAACATTTAGCACTGTTTCCATCATGCCCGGCATCGAAAATTTTGCACCAGAACGAACTGAGACTAAGAGTGGATTCTTCGGATCACCAAATTTTTTACCTAATTCTTTCTCTAAATTAATTAGTGCTGCTTCAAGTTCTTCTGGTAACAAGCTTGGAATCTCGCCTGTACGTAAGAATTCGCGGCAAGCCAAAGTAGTAATCGTGAAACCTGGAGGTACGGGCAGCCCGATCTTCACCATCTCTGCAAGATTTGCCCCTTTGCCACCGAGTAAATCTGATTGGTTGCGGTCGCCGAAGGAGAATGGGTGAATATATTTTGCGCTCACACTTTGCCCTTTTCTGACTTTGGATTAGGTACAAGTGGAACGCCACGGAAAATTTGGGTTGGTTCTCTAAGTAGTGGCTTAGCTTTCCCGCTGAAAACTGAGATGTAGTCGGTCTTGGTGTGCTTTTCAAACTCACCACGATTTTCATATAGTTCATAGAGATAGAAAATGGATGGATCTACTTCATCAACATAGATGACGAATTTTATTGAACCAGCTTCACCCCAAGTGTTCTCGCTATGCCAAATTAGCGCCTCGCTAAATTCTGCAATTTTATCTTCCAGAACTTTAAAAACAACCATTACGGCAAATTTCACTTCTCCCACCCAATCTGATTAACCATCGCTTTGTTTTGAGAAATACGTAGTAACTGTTCCGTTACCAACTTTCTAGCTCTCGGATCAAAGGAGGTTGAATCACCACCAACATGCGGAACGATTAGAACATTCTTCTCGGACCATAATGGATGGCCGGCTGGTAGTGGCTCCGGATCAGTAACATCTAAAGCCGCATGGATTCGATCAGCTCGCAACGCTTCCAATAAATCATCGGTATTTATTACGCCACCACGAGCTACGTTGATTATCAACGCGCCAGGCTTCATCAAGTCAAATTTCTCTTTATTAAAGAGATTGCGAGTTGAATCAGTTAAGGGAACAATCAAAACTACAACATCGATTTCAGGTAGATAATTGTTGATCTCGGAGATTGGATAAACATTATCTCGTGCTGTTTGTGCAAATCTCAAAATGTTAATTGGAAAGTTCAAAATTAAATGTTCAAAGGTTTTTCCAATCGAGCCATACCCAACAATCGCCACAGTTTTATCAGCTAATGATCCAGTGCTTGTATGTTCCCATTTACCGGCAATTTGATTTTTTACATACTCTGGAATAAACCTTAATTTTGCAAGCATCAAAGCTAAGGCCAGTTCGGAAGTTGAATGATCATGGACGCCTTTGGCATTAAATAACGTTAGCCCAGGTCGCAAATAAGCGATTGCATCGTCGTACCCCGCATTAAGAAGTTGAACAATCTTCAAGTTTGGCATTTTTGGTATCCAATTAAGAGCCGCCGAGCCAGCCATATATTGCGGCACATAGAAAGTAATTTCAGAGAGTTCGGTCTCGCTCAAAGTAGCAAGTGGTTTACTGGTTACCTTAAATCCATTTGGAATAGTTAAATCCGGCCATTGGCACCAAATGTTCTCCGTCATTAATTTATTTCCTATCTCTCTTTATTTCTAGAAATTCCTATAACGTGGGTTGCAGCTTTAACAATTGAGTCTGTGTCAAGTAAGTTTGCCTTATAAAGATCAGGAATTGTGCCGGATTGCCCAAAGACATTCACCCCTAAGGAAATTTGACGTACGCCAAGAGCGGATCCAAGCCACGCCATCGCATGCGAAGATGCATCATGAATAGAGACAATTGGCGCGTTATTGGATATTAGAGTTTCCAAGTAGTTTTGATTCTTTATTGACTTGATGTCTTTGATTGCGCTAGATAGCGAGCTCTGCCAATTGTGATAGATCCGACTTGGACTTACTACATCAAAAACATTTGCAATAATTCCGATATTTGCTAGCGCCTGCGCAGCTGCTAAAACTTCTGGCGCTACAACCCCAGTCGAAACTAGATTAACCTCGGGTGCGAATTCTGAAGATATCCCTAATACTTCTAGTGCAAGCCGACCATCAACTAATTGATAAGCACCGCTTATAACTTGGTTACGCAGGGCGGCATCGCCTACTTTGGCTCGTACACTTTCGAATGCTTCTTGTAGGATCGATCGGGTTGATAATCGAAAGTAAAAAACTAACTCTCTCTCGTTCTTTGTAGTTGGCTTTGCGACGCCAGAAATCGCATCGCATAAGAGCCAATCTAGGGCAGTCGCGAATGCCGGTTCAATTAAAACCATGCCAGGCAGCTCTATTCCAACGGATGCAGTTATAGAAGATTGATGTGCGCCGCCTTCGGGGGCAAGTGTTACTCCAGAGGGTGTCCCAGCAACAATAAATCGAGATCCGGAGTAAACCCCATGCACAAGTGAATCTAAGCCTCGTAAAACAAATGGATCATAAACAGCACCCACCGGAATCAATTTTTGATGAGAATGAATATCAGATAACCCGAGTGCGCCTAGCAACATAAAGAGATTCATCTCGCTTATACCAAGTTCAATATGTTGGCCGGTAGGTCCTTCCGCCCACTTTAAAACTGGATCCACATTCCAAGCACGTTTTTCGGTTGGGGAATAAACACCAACTCGATTTATAAATCCGCCAAGATTCGTGGAAGTAGCAACATCAGGAGCAGTAGTAACAATGTATTTAACAAGTTCAGGGTCTCTAGAGAGAGTAGTTAAGATCCGCCCAAAAACTTCTTGGGTTGAGTTACTCGCTTTAAATTGGAGATCAGTTCTCTCAGGAATCGGACACTCGATGTTAGAAACCTTATTATCTAATTGCAACTCAGATTTGCGAAGTTCGCATATCTGACCTGATATAGATTTAGAATTGAATCGATCCCATTCTGTTCCTAAATCTAATCCAAGTTCTTTTCTAAACTCATCAATCTGATTTGAACTTAGTGATGCGCTATGGTTTCGTGGATTTCCAGCTAACGGTAATCCCCAACCTTTTACCGTATAAGCAAAAATCACACTAGGTTTATCTGTAATTTTTTCGCAATTAACTAACTCTTCTAACAGGGCTGCGAAATCATGACCACCCAAGTCAGTTACAATTTCTAAAACTTCGCTATCACTTTTTGCGGCAAAGTAATCAATAACTGATTGCGGAGCGCCTTCCAGGAAGCGATTTCTAGCTGCTGCCGGATCCAATCCAAATATTGATTGATACTGCTCGTTTGGGATTTGATCTAGCCATTTTTGAAAACTTTCACTATTTGGCTCTTTAAAGGCGTTCTTTAATTTCTCACCATATTTCACCTCCGCAACGTTCCAACCAGCCGCTTCAAATTGTTGGCGCCATTGATGAATTCGAACACCTGGGATCACGCGATCTAATGATTGCCGATTGAAATCAACAATCCAAAGTACATTTCCTAAATTTGTAGTTGCAGGATCTGAAACTGCTTCCCAAATATTTCCTTCATCTAGTTCGGCATCGCCAATTAGTGCGATGAACTTTGATTTTGGACGCTCTCCGAAGTGAGAGTCTACATACCTTCTAGTTGCCCCACTAAAAAGTGGCGCAGCTGCACCAAGCCCTACCGAGCCAGTTGAAAAATCTATTCGCCCAGGGTCTTTAGTTCTTGATGGGTATGACTGCAGCCCGCCAAAGGAACGAAGTTTGGTTAAATAATCTTTATCTAAATTTCCCAATAAATAATTGATGGCGTGCAAAATTGGTGATGCGTGCGGTTTAACACTTACTTGATCTTCAGCCTTCAAATATTTAAACCAGAGCGCTGTCATCACTGTAACTAGCGATGCGCTAGAAGCTTGATGTCCACCAACTTTTATACCGTCAACGTTAGGCCTTTCATTATTCGCATAATCAATCATTCGAGTGGCTAGCCACAGGACTCTCCGCTGAATTTGTTCTAGATCAGCGTAATCTTTCGCCACTGTTGTTACATCCGTGAAAGTGCTTGTGCTGCATATTCATACGCGGCGGCGATGCTTCCGGTAGAAACAATCTCTTGCTTCCATAAGGCACCGCCCAAACAGACTCCTTTTACGCCCAATTTTAAATATTCTTTAACTTCTTCTGGAGTCGCACCGCCTGAAACAACGATTGGTAAATCGGGAAGTGGTTCTAGAACGCTTCGCACATACTCCATGCCGCCTACTGCCCAAATTGGAAATATCTTTACAGCAGTAGCCCCCCATTTCATTGCTTGCACCATTTCAGTTGGGGTTACTGCCCCAGGCGTTACTTTCAATCCATGTTTAACTGCAGCTTCAATAACTTCGCGATCTGAGTGCGGCGATACAACAAAAGAACCGCCAACATTTGCCACTTCGTTAACTTGGGCAACAGTTCTAACTGTTCCAGCACCGACTCGCTCCACACCCTCGCCTACTAAAGTTTTAATAACTTCAATTGCGTTTGGAACGGTGAGTGTTACTTCAATTGAATCTACAACGGTGTCATTAAGCGCCCGCGCAATTAATAGCGCATCATCAGGATTATCTGTTCTTATTACAGCGATTACACCAGAGTTAAACGTTCTGGTCATACTGCAGTTAGCCCTGCATCCATTGAAAAAACTGAACCATTTACAAAGCGCGCTTCTGGACTTAACAAGAATGCAATTCCGTGTGCAACTTCTTCAGGCGTCCCCATCCGACCATCAAGTTGGCGAGCTTCCATTAATTTTCTAGTTGCAACTGGGTCTGGTGCGTCGGAAAGAATTCGGCCAATCCAAGTTGAGTCAACTGTTCCTGGCGCAATTGCATTTACTCGAATTCCATCAAGAGCGTGATCGGCGGCGATACACCTTGTCAGGCCCACTACTGCAGCTTTAGATGCGCAGTAGGCCACGCGGTTTTTTAAACCAACCAGAGCGCCAGCAGATGCGACGTTGACTATTACGCCACCACCTCTTTTAACCATTTGCGGCACAATAACTTTGCACATTATGAAGGTCGCTTTGATATTTACGTCGAAAGTTAAATCCCATTCATCAAGTGTGGTCTGTTCAACGGTCCGCGCAAAACCTATCCCCGCGTTATTTACAAGGGCATCTACCTCAAACTCAGCTATTTTTTTACTTAAAACCTCTAAAACATTTGCACCCTCTGAGAGATTAAGATTCAAGACTTCAACAGTAGTGCCATGTTTAAGTAAGCTAGTTTTAGCTATCTCCAGATTAGACAAATCTTTATCAATTAAGAAGAGGTCATACCCTTTTTGTGCCAAATTATCAGCGGTCGCTAATCCAATTCCATTAGCGCCACCGGTAATTAATGCGAGCTTGCGATTTGAACCTTTGTAGCTCATTACTTCTCAGCTACCACTTGGTTCTTCAGGATTCCGATTTTTTCAATCTCGATCTCAATTACATCGCCATCTTGCATGAAGATAGGTGGCTTATAGAAAGTTCCAACTCCATGCGGTGTGCCAGTAGTTATGACATCGCCGGCTTCTAAAGTTACCCGTTGGCTGATATATGAAATCAGATAAGGCACGTTGAAAATTAAGTTACTGGTATTGCTAGTTTGCATGGTCTTGCCATTTAACCGTGCTTCAATTTTCAAATTATGTGGATCAGGAATCTGACTCGCTGGCACGATAACTGGTCCGATTGGGCCGTAGGTGTCGTATGACTTACTGCGTACCCATTGACCATCTTTACCTTGAGCTTCGCGGTCGGTCACATCGTTCATACAGGTGTAGCCAGAAACGTAGTTAAGTGCATCGCTCTCTGAAACGTGTGATGCTCGCTTGCCAATTACTACTGCAAATTCTGCTTCCCAATCGAGTTGAGTTACGCCTTTATGCAAAGTGATGTTTGCGCCATTCGGGATAAGAGAGGTGGTCCACTTAGTAAATAGAACTGGCGCCAATGGAAGTGGCACCCCGGCTTCTTTTGCATGATCTTTGTAATTCAAGCCAACTGCAATGACTTTTCCAGGCATAGGTAGCGGTAAATTCATGATTTTCCCTCTCTGATGGGGTTGGCGAAATTGATAGGTCGAAAGACTACCCCTCAGATAGCAAATTGTATACAGTAAACCCCTGAGCCTATCCGAGGAGAAATAGATGGCGAAAGTCAAAATAGCTATTGCAGAAGGCGCACTTGCCGACCCAACGTGGGCTACTTCAATTGCTGAAAAATTTGATTTTGAGGTCGTTTTTGGTCCAGTAGATACGTTGGCTGAATTGCAAACAACTGCAAAAGATTGTGCTGTGGTTGTGGTTGCACTTCATAAAATGACTGAAGAAAAAATTTCACAAATGCCGAAATCGGTTAAATGTATTAGCCGCCTTGGCGTGGGTTTAGACAGCATTGATCTAGTAGCTGCTAACAAATATAAGTTGCCAGTTATTTTCCAACCTACTTACGCATACAACGAAGTCGCAAACCATGCTGCTGCGATGGCGTTAGCGCTACATCGCGGAATTTATCAAGCAACTACGACCACTCAAGATGGTAAATGGATCCCCGCAACCCAAATTGCTGAAATTACTTCAATCCAAGATTCAACGCTAGGCGTAATAGGTTGTGGTCGAATTGGTCAAACATTTATTAAGAAAATGCAACCATTTGTAAAAGATATAATTGGATTTGATCCTGCAGTTACTGAAGCAATCCCGGGCGTAACCATGACAAAAAACCTTGATGAACTTTTAACAAAGTGCAAAATTATAAGTATGCACGCTCCTTATATGCCATCAACGCATCATATGATCGGCGAGCGCGAATTAGCTTTAATGCAAAAAGGTTCAATTTTAGTAAACGTTTCGCGCGGTGGCTTAATTGATGAAACTGCGCTAATAGAAGCACTTGAAAGTGGGCATTTAGATGGCGCCGGACTCGATGTATTCGAGAAGGAACCGCTTGCCGAAGATGCACCAATTCGTAAAACTAAGAATTTACTGCTCTCGCCACATATAGCTTGGTATTCGAAGAGTTCAGGTCCTCGGTTGGTCGAATGGGGATTGGTGGACGCAGTAAATTTTGTTACAAAACAATCAATAAGCAATGGCAAATTCGCAGCTGGCCCATTCTAGGAATAAAGGAGCATACAAATGGAAGAGATCTTCGTTCCGGCGCTTGGAATGGCAATGGATAATGCGATGTTGCTTGAATGGTTGAAACAACCGGGCGATACCGTTAACGCCGGCGATGTAGTCGCAGTAATTGAAACTGATAAAACAACTTTAGATTTACCGGCTGAAACTTCCGGTGTTCTTGGAAAACATAGATATGCAGCAAATGAAGAAGTGCCTGCCGGAAATACGATTGCTGTGGTGCTTGCACCAGGCGAAGTGGAGTAGTTGATGTCAAACCTAGATAAGAGCACTGCATTATCGCTATTACGTCAGATGATGGTGATCCGAGATTTCGAAGAGACCGCCGATAAATTATGTTTGCGCGGAAAAGTGCCAGGCGGAATGCATAACTCCTCCGGTCAAGAAGCGGTTGCAGTCGGAACACTTTCCGCAATTGCGAAAGATGATGTAATTGCAACAACTCATAGATCCCATCACCACACTCTTGCAAAAGGTTATTCAGCAAAATCTGTAATGGCTGAGTTATTTACTAAAGCAACTGGAATTTCACATGGTCGTGGTGGATCGATGCACTTAGCTGAAGTTACCGAAGGCCATTTCGGCGGCAATGGAATTGTTGGCGCTGGTGTTGGAATTGCAATGGGTGCTGCGCTAGGTATCCAACATATTGGCGATAAGAAAATTGCGGTTGGTTTCGTTGGTGATGGCGGTATGAACACCGGCAGAACTTGGGAATCCATTAACATGGCTTCGATTTGGAAGCTACCGTTAATTATTTTGGTAGATAACAACCAATATGCGGTGGAAACTTTCGTTGGTCGAGTAACTGGCGGTGGCGATTTAGCTAAACGCGCATCTGGATTCGGATTGCCCGCTTACAACATTGATGGCCAAGATGTTTTAGAGGTACGTAAATATGTAACAGAAGCCCGGGAGCGGGCGCTTGCTGGCGAAGGTCCAACCTTCATAAATGCACTTACATATAGGTATTACGGCCATAACGTAGGCGAAAAAGGGCAATACCGAACCCAAGAAGAGATTGCCCAATGGCGCACAACCCAAGATCCAATCGATAAATTTACTGGAGTAGTTATCTCTTCTGGATTTGCTACTCAAGCCGAAGTCGATGAACTTCGCGCATCAGTTCGTAAAGAAATTGATGAAGCGGTTGCTTATGCCGAGTCTTCACCAGAGCCAGAAATTGCATCAATCACCCAAGGGGTAGATTCAGGAAAGTTAGGAGTACAACTATGACAACTGAGGTAAAAGCCGTTACCCCTACTTACTCTGAAGCATTCCAATCTGGTGTGCGCGAAGAGATGAACCGAAATAAAAAGATATTTATTCTTGGTACCGACCTGGTAGAACGCGGTGGCCACTTTGCGCAAGTAAAGGGCATCGCGCAAGAGTTTGGTCTTAAGCAAGTTAGAGATGCACCTATTTCTGAAGCTGCCATGGTTGCTGCCGGTATGGGTGCTGCCATGTATGGCTGCCATCCAATCGTGGATTTAAACTTCATCGATTTCTCACTTGGTGCGATGGATGAAATCATCAACCAAGCTGCAAAAATTCGATTTATGTTTGACCGGCCAGTTCCGCTAGTAATTAGAGCAACCTCAGGTGTTGCACTTGGTGGCGCTCACCATTGCAACTCGCTCGAATCTTTTTTCGCACATACTGCTGGGCTTTCACTTGCAGTTCCTTCAACTCCTATGGATGTGAAAGGTCTAATTAAGACCGCACTTCGTAACGAAGACCCAGTCGTATTCTTAATGCATAAAAAGTTGTCTGGTATTCGTGGCGAAATTGGCGACGAGAATTACTTCGTGCCATTTGGTAAAGCGAAAACTGTTAAAGCTGGTACGGATGCCGCAATCATTACTTATGGGTACTCGGTAGTCACTGCCACTAAAGCTGCTCAAGCTCTAGAAGCTGAAGGAATATCGGTAGAAGTCATTGATTTACGTACCCTTTATCCAATTGATCAGGATGCTATCGATGCGGCAGTTACAAAATTTGGTCGCGTAGTCGTACTAGATGAAGCGCCATTATTTGGTTCTATAACTGCAGAAATCGCCGCCACTGCTTCTGAACGCAACTTCAAATCGTTAAAGGGTCCCATTGTTAGAGTTGGCGCAGTCCGGGCACCACTTAGCGCAAATCCAGCAATGTCTGAGGCTGCAATTCCTTCAGTGGATCAAATATCCAAAGCAGTTAAACAAGTCATGTCTTACTAAAAAAGGAATCGATATGAGTAAAAACGCATTTAGTTTAGCTAGCAAAGTAATCGTAATTACCGGCGCTGCTGGTGGAATCGGCATGGAAGTTTGCCGACAACTTGGTGGCGATGGTGCCAAATTGATAATGGCTGATATCGACGAAGTTGGACTTGCTGCTGGTAAAGCAGAACTTGAAGCTCGCGGAATATCTGCAGTTACTTTCAAAGCTAACTCTAGTGTTGAAGCAGATGTAATTGCACTCTTTAAGTTTGTTGCTAAAGAGTTCGGCATGGCTGACATTTTGGTAAATAACGCAGCAGCTGGAACTCATACACCACCGCAAGATACAACTTTAGAAATTTGGGATACCGTTATCGGAACTTCGTTAACCGGATACTTCTTAAACGCCCGAGAGTTTTCTAAATTAGTTATTGCTGCAAAGAAGCCAGGCGCAATTGTAAATATAAGTTCAATTGCTGGCAGCTCTGCAATCGGCCGCGGTAACTTCGCTTACAGCGTTGCTAAAGGTGGCGTTAACCAGATGACCCGTGAGCTTGCGATTGAATGGGCAAAGTCAAAAATTCGCGTTAATGCAATTCAACCTTGCTCGGTAAATACTCCTGGTTGGCGCAAATGGGTTGAGACTGAAGGCGAAAAAGCAAAACCGTTAATGGAGTTATTAGTTCGCGGAATTCCAATGGGTCGAGTTGCTGAACCTGAAGATATTGCGCACGCAGTGCACTTCTTGGCTAGCGATGCTGCTGCCATGGTGACTGGAACGATCCTGCCGGTCGATGGTGGAAACCTTGCTTATAACGCTGGTGGAACCCTCGGAGATTACTAAAAGTCCGTTTTGTCACTGCAATACAGTACTTTTAGGCGCCATCTCACCTCATTTCGCCATGCGCTAATTATATTTCTGGTCTATTGTTGTTTACAAACAACAATTTAATGGGAGTAAGCAGATGGCACTTAAACCTCTAGGACTTGGGCTCGCTTCACGTCGGGTACTTTCTGATGTCGTAACTGATGATTTACGCGATGCAATTATTTCACATGATTTAGAACCAGGTCGGCGAATAGCTGAAGATGAATTAGCGTTGCAAATGGGCGTATCACGTGGCCCAATTCGCGAAGCGCTTATGCGGCTAGATCGTGAGGGTTTAGTAACTATAGAGCGACATAAAGGCGCGCGCGTAGCGTCATGGAACGACACCGACATTCAAGAGATTTATTCCATGCGAAGCGCGCTCGAAGTTCTCGCGATTGAGTGGGCCTGCAAAAACGCCACTACTTCAGATTTGAAAGCAATGGAAGAAATCCTAAATACCTACAATAAATTAAGTGAAAAACAACGGACGCCTCGTGAAGTCAGCCGATTAGATTTAGAATTCCACACTGCGCTATTTGCTGCAGCCCACCATGATCGACTCTTTAAAACTTGGGAAGTGCTGCGCTCTCAAATCCATGCATTCTTGGTCTACACCTGGTCACAAGATGGAAAAATCAATAAAGTTTTCTTGCCTCAATGGGGACCTGACCATAAAGTATTTGTGGAAGTAATTAGAAATAAACAAATCGAAAAAGCAAAAGAGACGGTACTTGGCCATGTCGAACGTGGTTTGGCTCGAGTTGCAACTCATTTTATCGAAGAAGTAAAGCCAAAAAAGAAAGTTGCTAAGCGCTAAGTTCTTTTATCGAACTCCAAATAGCTTCTGAAATTTGAATCGCTACTTTATTCTTTTTTCGCTCGTTATTTTCAACATCTCCCGGTACTAATACTGGACGCTCTGGATTTGCTGGCGTGGTTGATCTAATTGCTTTTGTCGCTTCTGAAATTTCATCTTTAAAAAATCCGGTGCCAAAGAACTTATCTGGATCAATTGCAATTAACACAGTGCCAAAACCATGTGAATATCCGGCGTTCATTGAAGGATGGTTTCCCGATAGCGCGCCGCCCAAAAGCTCAATCATTAGGCTTAAGCAATAGCCTTTATGACCACCGAATGGGAGTATCGCTCCGCCAGTATAAAAATCATCAGGATTTGTCGATTCATTTCCGTCTTTATCAATAACGGTTCCTAATGGAATTTTGCTACCGTTTGCACGAGCTACTCGTAACTTTCCTTCTGCGCTAGCGGCGGTTGCTAAATCAATTACAACTGGAACGTCATTTGAAGGTATCCCAACTGCAAGTGGGTTTGTACCAAATAGGCGATCTTTCCCACCGAAGGCGGCAACTGCAGGATCTGCGTTGCACCACATCATTGAAATCAGATTCATGCTTGCAAGGGTTTCAATGTATTCACCTAATCGGCCAATATGGTTACAAGAACTAATTGAGATTGCGCTAATTCCAAATTCTTTCGCTTTTGCTGCTGCAACCTCTACTGCAAATTTGCAAGCAATCTGTCCCCAGCCCCAATGTCCATCAATTACAACGGTACCGCCAGTTTCGCGAACAATTGTTGGTACTGCCGCCGGGTCAATAACTTTCTTCTCAATTGAATTCGTGTACTCAATCAAACGAATTATTCCGTGGGAGGCATGTCCGGCCTCTTGCGCTTGCACCAAGGATTCGGCTACTGAATCTGCATAATTCTTAGGGGTTCCAAACTTTTCCAAAATTTTCGCTGAGGTTGCAAACACTTCCGCTCTTGATACTCCAATGTTTTTTACTTGATCTGACACGGTTTACCCCTTGACTGATTGCGCGTTATCGTTAACAATTAACAATTGAGGGTATCTGTGATGGCGCTAAAAATCAATATCTGAACGGAGAGTTTTTATGAAAGTTACCGGGTTAGAAACTATTCGCTTGGCGGAATTTCCAGCAATTATATTTTTACAAGTGCATACCGATGAAGGATTGATCGGTCTTGGTGAAAATTGTGTTGGCGTTGAAAGTGTTGAAACCTTTCTGCATGAAAGCGTTGCGCCACGGCTATTAGGTAAGAACCCGCTAAATATCAATGAAATTCACGAGGTTTTACACCAAGACTTTATTGGTTTTAATGGCTCTTCGATCGCTGTCCGAGCTACATCGTCAATAGATATTGCGCTCTGGGATTTATTCGGTCAAGCAACTGGACAACCAATTTATCAATTGCTCGGCGGCAAGGTGCGTGACAAAATTCGGGCTTACAACACTTGCGCAGGTTCTGCTTATGCAAAAGGCTCTTCTAATATTGATAGAAATCGAAAAGCTCAACTCGGAACTGTTACCGATCACGAATACGAAGACTTGTTTGCATTCTTAAATAATCCTGAAGATTTAGTAGCCAGCCTTAAAGCAATGGGTATGACCGCGATGAAGATTTGGCCTTTTGATGAAGCTGCAATTAGATCTGGCGGCCAAACTATTCATAAGAAAGATTTATGGGAAGCGGTAGATTTATTTAAACGTGCCCGAGTAGCCGCTGGTGATGATTTCGACATTATGTTAGAGATGCACTCACTCTGGTCAACCCCGGCTGCAACCATAATTGCAAATGCCGTCGAGGAATATTCACCGTTCTGGTTTGAAGATCCAATTCGTAACGAGAGTACTGATGCGCTAATTAGATTAAAAAATTCGATAAATTTGCCGATTACAGTTGGTGAGACAACTGGAACTCGTTGGGATCATCATCGATTGCTCTCATCGAAAGCCGTTGATCATTTAATGTTGGATCCAGGATGGGTCGGCGGCATTACTGAAGCTTCAAAAGTTATAGCGCTAGCTTCAACTTATGGCGTACCAGTTGCGCCACATGATTGCACTGGTCCGGTAGTTCTAACGGTTGGAACTCATCTCGGTGTGACTTATCCAAACGTTGAATTACAAGAGATGGTCCGCGCTTTTTATTATGGCTGGTACCAAGATATGGTCACCGTGCTTCCTAAATACGAAAATGGATTCTTAACACCACCATCTGCACCAGGTCTTGGCACCGCGCTGCAACCAGGCATAAATCAGCGCCCTGATGCAATAGTTCGATGGAGCCGCCTTGGCTAATGATCTAATCCTGGGATTAGATGTCGGCACATCATCGGTAAAGGCGCTCTTCATCGATGTTGCTGGTGCGATTTTAAAGCGCGTTGAAGTAAAGATTGCTACAACTACAAGTCAGAATTCAGTTGCGGAGCAGAACGCTGATGATTATTTAGCAGCGCTTGCTGAAATTTCTAAAAATAACTCTAATTTAATTGCTAATGTAATTGCAATTGGGCTTTCTGGTCACACGCCATCGGTTGTATGTGTAGATAGCACCGGTAGCGCCGTGCGCCCAGTAATGACTTGGCAAGATAATCGCGCAACTAAAGAAGCTGATGACTTACTAACAAAATTTGGAAATCCCTTTGAAATTATCGGTACCTCTTTACCTTGGTCAGCGAGCGCTTGTCCTGCAAAACTATTCTGGTTAGCAAGACACGAGCCCGAGATTGTCAAAAAAACGCGGTGGGTCTTACAACCGAAAGATTTTGTAGGCATGCACCTAACTGGTAAAGCTATTTCAGATCCTTGGTCTTCAAAAGGAATCTGTAATGTGCTAACGCGTGCGCCTATCAGTAATTTATTAGAATTTATTGGTTGGGATTCAAAAGTGGTTCCAGAGCTTGGTGATGGCTACGAAAGTCGTGGCGGCGTTAGCGATGCCGCTGCTAAAAAATTTAGACTTCCGGTTGGCATTCCGGTAAGCATTGGTTGGTCGGATGCTATGTGCGGCATGGTTGCTCTCAACGTTATGAGCGAGCCAAGTTCATTTATTATTACTGGAACTTCAGCAATTGTCGGCGCTTCAACCAGAACGCCGCCTAAAGATGGTGGCTCGCTCTACATAATTCCTAATACCTGTGCGCCACTTGCCATCACATATGGACCAACTCAATCGAGCGGTAGCGCGCTCTCTTGGATATCAACGCTCTTAGAAATCAGCCAAGATGAGGCGATCAATTTGGCTGGGCGCTCGGAAAGCCCAGATTTACCTATCTTTTTACCTTATATATACGGTGAACGGGCACCGCTTTGGCGCACAGATTTGCAAGGCGGCTTTTATGGGATCGGTGGCGCAACTGATAAATCAGACCTTGCTGCATCGGTATTAGAAGGTATCTCCTTTGCCGAAAAACAAGTTATTGAAACTGCGGAAGCTCTAAATCACTCCGTTAACCAGCTGATAAAACTCGGCGGCCATGCTGGAAATGACCAACGATGGGAAAATATCCGATTGAAAACCCTAGGCAGAGAAATTTCGCGGTACGAAGATACTGATACCACCACTCGGGGGTCAGCAATTCTGGCTCATGCTGTAATAACCAAGAATTTGAGTGAATCCACTAAGCGTTTGAGCTTTAATTCGATAAAATCAACCCCATCTGAGCTCCAGAAAGATTATTCTAAGAATAAATTTAATGAATTCTTATCGGCTCAAGCAGAAGCCTTACGGCTAGCAGACCAGAAAAAGGAACGAGGGTAGGTTTTGAAACAGAGCAATCGATTAAATAATTTAAAACAACTTTTTAACATTCGTAAACCTGTTTTATCACCAAAGAAACGGCGCGTGCAAAGATCTAACACGATTTACGATCTTCGCTTAGCGGCAAAAAAAGCAACACCTCGTGGACCGTTTGATTACACCGATGGCGCTGCAGAGCAAGAAATTTCGTTAAACCGCGCACGTAAATCTTTTGAGAATATCGAATTCTTGCCCCACATTTTGCGCGATGTATCAAACGTATCCTTAGAAACTAAAATGCTCGGCGTTAATTACAAAATGCCGGTCGGAATTGCGCCAACTGGATTTACGCGCATGATGCATACTGATGGTGAAAAAGCTGGTGCATCTACTGCGGCAGCTTTTGGTATCCCATTCACACTTTCAACTATGGGCACAACTTCAATTGAGAAAGTTAAAGAAGCTGCACCTAATGGAAGTAATTGGTTTCAACTTTATCTTTGGCGCGATCGTGATCGAAGTATCGAGTTGATAAAAAGAGCGGAAATCGCTGGTTATGAAGGTCTAGTTCTAACTGTTGACGCACAGGTAGCGGGTGCTAGGTTGCGCGATGTTAGAAACGGTTTAACAGTTCCACCAACCCTTACTTTAAACACTTTTTTAAATGCAGTGCCACGTCCAGGCTGGTGGTGGAATTTCTTAACTAAAGAACCGCTAAATTTTGCAGCACTTGAATCTTGGAGCGGCACTGTTGCGCAATTAATGGACACTATGTTCGATCCTTCGATGACCTACGATGATTTAAAATGGATTAGATCTATTTGGAAGAAGAAGTTGATTGTAAAAGGTGTACAACGGCTTGACGATGCACTTAAATGTGCTGATTACGGCGTCGATGCGGTTGTGCTTTCTAATCACGGCGGTCGCCAATTAGATCGAGCCCCAGTTCCATTTGAATTGCTTCCTGAGGTAAGACGAGAACTTAAATCAAGCATGGAATTACATATCGATACTGGAATCATGCATGGCGCTGACATTGTTGCCGCTAAAGCGTTAGGTGCTGATTTTACTTGGATTGGTAGAGCTTACTTATACGGTTTAATGGCGGGCGGTAAAATTGGTGTTGAACGCACTCTCACAATTTTGCAGACTCAAATGGTGCGGACCTTGAAACTGCTTGGTGCAAACTCTATTGCCGAAGTCGACGCTTCCATGATTAAATTTTTAAAATAGTTAATAATGAAAACGGTATTAGCGCCAAAAAAGAGTGAGAAGACCAAGATTCAAAAGCTCGCTTTTGAAATAGTGGAAAAATTGCGCGAAGGTGGCGTAGTTGTTATCGCTATTGAAAGCGCTTATGTAGCTATTGCCGACCCTGCTTGCGATGATGGCGTTGCCGCCTTTAGATCTTTAAAGGATTTAGATGTTGATATTTCGTTCCCGGTTTTTGTAAACGAAATCAGTGATTTACTTTCATATTTGCCGGAGATCTCAGATCGCGACCGCTTACTGACCGCTTCATTTTGGCCTGGGTTATTAAATATTGAATTTAAAAGTAACGAGGTTCTGCCTTGCAATTTAGGTGCAAACTCCAACCCCGCCTCGGTTACGGCTCGAAAGCCAAGCAATCCCCTCCTAAATGTGGTCTCCGAACTTATGGGCCCAGTTATTTATACGGCGCTCCAAGATAAAAATGGGAAAGTTTTAAAATCATTAGTAGGCCTAATCCCTGCAAATAAAAAAATCGTTGCGATTGCCATCAACTCTGGAGTAATCAAGTCCACAAAACAAACGAGCATAGTTTCGTGTGTCGAAAGTCGGCCAAGAATGGTTCGCGAAGGAAGTATTCCTGCATTCGAGATTAAGAAAGTTATTCCTAGTTTGCAGGCAGTTTAACTACTTCATCTCCAACGGTTTACCAAGTTCTGGAATCCAAACTCGACCATTTGGTTCAAGGCGTTTGTAAGTATCGGTAAATTCGTTTAAATCAAGAGTCGCGGTCTTGTTAAATTCTTCATCTTCGCGCCACAACCCGAAGTGCATTGGAACTGCAACTTGGCAACCTTGACGCCAAGCAAGAAAGGCAGCTTCCTTAGTATCCATATTTCCAGTAATTCCGTTAATACAGATAAGTGAAACATCGGTTCGATTTTCAGTATCATCAACGATTCGAGCATCGTATTCAGTATCGCCAGAGTGATAAATCCGCCACTTGCCAACGGTAATTAAATATCCCGCAGCATCTGGAGTTGGCTCTGGTTCAAACATATGGCGCGCGTAAACCGCTTCAATCTTAATATCGCCCACTTCTACAACTTCCCCACGATTAATTAGAACAGAGCGATCGCCATAAAATCCACCAGCTCTCGCAAGTTTTATTACATTGAAGGGTCCGATGTAACGAGTCTTTAGGTGTTTGGCAAAAGGAATTATTGCCTCAGGATCTTGATGGTCATCATGGGAATGAGTAGCCATTACCGCATCAAACTCGGACTCTTCTGGTGAAAGCGGTGCTGGATAACCTCTACCGATACCGTAAGAAGTTTTCACGGAATCAGTTAAGTAAGCATCAATACAAACCGTAAAACCTCCAGGGCTTTTAATTACAAATCCGGCTTGTAGTAACCACCAAATATGCACTGCGCCTTGCGGGACCGGTGTATCTCGGATTGCCGGCCAAAGTGAACCTTTCTTGTCAACCATTTCCAGCCTCCTTCTTAGTCGAGTTATTAACCTTTAATTGCGCCAGCAGTCAAGCCAGAGATCACAAATCGTTGAATGAACATATAGAGAATTACTGGTGGCAACCCATAAACAATCGCTCCAGATAACAAAGTTTGAATTGGGGTATCAAGTTGTGACATGGTGGAAGCAAGCCCAACCGAAGCTGGATATTTTCCTTCCGTAGAAATCATTGTTACCGCAATTAAATACTCGCCCCAACTTGCAAAGAATGCAACTACGCCAACCGCAAGAATGGCTGGTGAGCAGAGTGGAATAATTATTTTGCGTAGCACACCCATTGGAGTGCAACCATCAATCTGCGCAGCTTCATTAACTTCTTTCGGTACGCCTTCAAATGCAGGTTTGAGGATCCAAACTCCTACTGGGATAACAAATGCTGCGTGAATTAGCGACAGTGTTGCTAGTGAATCAGTCCAGTGCAAATTACTGTAAATTTTAAAAATTGGAATTACGATTAAAGCCTCAGGCAACATCTGTGTAAATAGCAACATTAAGCCAAAGGCCATTTTGCCCCGCCATTTAAACCAAGAAAGCGCATACGCACCAAGTATTGAAAGTATTGAGGTCAAAATTGTTGTGAGAATCGCAACAAATCCAGAATTTATTAACCACTGACCCATTTGTTTCTCGATAAATATTGCATGAAAACCTTTTATGTTTGGATCAATGGGATATAGAACTGGTGGGTATCGAAGAGTTACCTCAGGGGCTTGCACTGCGGTAACTAACATCCAATAAAGTGGGAAGATAACTAATAAGCTGACTAAAAAAATCATTAAATATCTAATTGTGGTTCTAACGCCATTACTTAGTTTTGTCCCCCTCACGATAGCCATTATGAATTACTCTTTTCGGCTCGGGATTGCAAAGCTAAGAACGCAACTGCAATTAGGAAAGTAAAAATTAAACCTACAACTCCTATTGCGGAGGAAAGTGCCAAATCGTAATACTTAAATGCAGTGTTATAAACGGCTAGAACTAAGGTTTCGGTATCGCGTTCTGGGCCGCCACCGGTCGTTAAATAAATCATGCTGAATTGACGGAAGGCAAAGATAAATGCGAGAAGGGCTAGCAGTACAAAAGTGGGGCGGATGCTCGGCAAAGTAACAGTTTTAAATCTTTGAAATGGGCCGGCACCATCAACTGTGGCAGCTTCAGTTAGATCTTCCGGTACCCCTTGAAGCGCTGCTAAAAAAACAATGCTGTAAAACGGAAACGTTTTCCACATTGACATCACGATGATCGAAATAAATGCATACGGGCTAGAAGTCAACCAACCACCCGATGTATCAAAAGGCAGATGCTGATTTAAAATTCCGATTACGCCAAAAGCAGAATTCAAAATCCAAATAAAAATAATTACAGAAGCGATATCTGGAAAGGCCCATGGCGCAGTCATAAGCGCACGAATTCCGCCTCTGCCTTTAAATTTCTTATTTACTAAAATTGCCGTTAATAAACCGGCGCCGACTGAGAAAATGACATTTAAGAGTGCGTATGTAGTTGTGATTCTCAAGCTAGCCAAGAAAGTTGAGCTGTGTAGTAATGAGTTGTAATTACGGAGTCCAACAAAATTTATCTTCTCGTCGACAGCTGCGCCTAGCGTTTTATCGGTGAGGCTGGTCCAGATCGCTTGGGTTATCGGATAAACCACCAAGAGCGCTACCAATAAAATAATTGGAAGTGTTAATAGATAAGGTAATTTTGCGTGAAAAAACCGAGACGATGATCTATTTTTCATAGAGCCATCATCTCGGTTTTCTCTCCTCGTTTTTACTCCCGGTCTACCAAAGCATTCTTCAAATCTTAGAGCTTCGTGGCCAATACCAGAAGTTCTTTTTGCGCCTGATCCATTGCTTGCTTAACTGTCTTCTTTTTATTGACGGCAGATTGCAAGTTGGTCAAGATGATAGTTCCGTACTCATCACTCTTGGTGATGAAGTCACCCATCATGTCCATTGGAGTAATAGGCACGCTTGGTGGTGTTAGGAAGCCATCAATCCAAGGCAAAGTCTTTAGGTATGCCTTGAACGCAGGAACGTTCGCCATTTCTGGGAATGGTGGAATGAAATCTAGACATTGCATAGTTAAATCAGCCATGTTTTCTGGCTTGAATAACCATGTCAAGAATTCAGTTGCAGCAGCTTTGTTCTTGCCCAACTTGTTTAGTGAGATTGGGTGAACGCGAGATGCAGCTTTGTGGCTTGCATGTGGCAACGCAACGCTACGAAGTTTTGCGTACACAGCTTCGTTAGTGCTCTTAAGCACGTTAACAGCAGCTGATACCCAGAAACCTTGAGCGATACGACCGTTAGCTGCGAGTTGTACTGCAGCTGCGTTGTTAATTCCTTTAGGAATTGCAGCATTGTAAAGGTCTAACCAAAGTTGCATAGCTTTAACAACTTCTGGTGAGTTAGCTTTTGGAGTCTTACCTACAGCCCAAACGCCGTCATACATATTGACCCAGTTCTGCATGTTGAACCAGAAGTCACCTTGTTCGGCCATAATGTTTGGATGCCAGAAACCATATTGGTTTGGCTTCTTTGTAAGTTTCTTAGCTGCTGCCAATAACTCTTCTGGAGTTGTTGGTGGCTTAATTTTAGCTTTTGAGAATAGTTCTGAGTTGTAAAGTAAACCGAAGTTAACGGTCACGATACTTACACCGTAGCAAGCTCCGTCTTTTGTTACATATGCGTGAATCTTTGGATTTGGGGTTACGCCCGCAGCCTTGACCGCATCGGTAAGTGGCAAGAAGTAGCCGCTCTTAAATAGACGAACAGCTAAGTCAGGTGTTGACATGATTAGGTCGTCAGTAAGAGTTCCAGCTTCTAAACCAGTTAGAACTTGGTTTACATATTGCGCAAATGGCCAACCAGTTAATTTAACTTCGCTAGTTGTGCTCTGTGCATTGAACTTTCCTAGTACAGATTCCCAAGCTTCTTTACGGCCTGGTTCTACACCCATCCATGTTGTGATGTTTAACTGAGTCTTTGCTGCTTTAGCGGTAGTTGCTCCTGCAACTGATCCGACTGCAACAGTTCCTGCAACAGCTCCTGCACCCTTAATAAATCCACGACGACCAACAGTCGCGTTTGTTATTTCGAGAGCATCTACTGTTTTATTTTCTTTCTTACTCATAAGCATTCCCTCCGGTGGAATCTCAAACTAAATAGGCCACACTTTGTGAACTGTATTTAGTTAACAGTTCCCGCATACTCCTCCGTACTGAGTGGTAGGTCAAGCGTTAAATCGTTACTTTTTTATAACATTTACGCTCAATTGGCTAGGTAGCCGCCATCAACTGGGAGGACAACGCCGGTTACATAATCCGAAGCCGCCGAGGCGAGGAAGAGGGTGGTGCCAGCCAAATCGCTGGGCTTGCCCCAGCGCCCCATCGGAATTCGACTACTTAGAAATTCAAAACGCGCCTTATCTTGTCGAACTGCGTTGTTGATATCGGTCTCAATAAAACCCGGCGCGATTGCATTTACATTGATTCCCATTGGTGAGAGTTCATTTGAAAGTCCACGAGTTAATCCCCCGAGCGCGGTTTTTGCGGCGGTGTAGCTAATAACATTTTTCCCACCTAGGAACGTCCACATGGAGGCTGTGAAAATTATTTTTCCACTCCCGCGAGCTGCCATGCCGCGAGCGAATTCTCTAGAGAGAAAAAACGGCGCATTCAAATCAATTTCAATGGTTTGATCCCATTGCTCGTCAGTATGTTCTAAAACTACGCCTCTACTTGCAATGCCAGCGTTGTTTACCAGAATATCAATTTTGCTATCTTTTAAAGTTGAGATTAAAGATTTAGTTTCAGATCTTTCGCGTAGATCGCAAGCAACCGCGCTAAATTCAACTCCGAAGCTCGTAACAACTTTTTTTAAATCATCATCGGCTTCTTGTTTTGAGCTGACCGCAATTATATTCGCCCCAAACTCCGCAAGAATTGAGGCCATTGCAAAACCAATTCCTTTGCGCGCTCCGGTGACAACTGCAGTCTTTCCAGATAGGTCAAATATTCCTCGATACGACATTACTCTCCCTTAGAAAATAATCTGTCAATAACTAGCAACTCTGCTACAGATACCTTAGGATTGTCAATAGTTAACAACTCGCGAGCTTGGCTTCGGTAACTAAGGAGATATTTCATGCAAGGTTTGTTCATTCCACAATTCACCGCATTTGATAAGAACAATAACGTTGATTACGGCGCAACTGTTGAACACGCAAAATGGTTGCTATCAAATGGCGTAAGCGGGCTAGTTCCGTTTGGAACTTTTGGTGAAGGTGCGTCGCTTAGTTTGCGGGAAAGAATGAAAATAACCGAACAATTAGCTGACATCTCACATAATTCCGCGCTGATCCCAACAATTATCTCCAATAGCTTGGGCGATATTTGGGAATATTTAGACTTTGTTAAAGATATCCCGGTCGAAGCGATCATGGTAATCCCACCAAGTTATTTCCGACCAATCGATAATCAATCCCTAATTGACTTCTACAAAGCGGTGGCAGATCGAACCCGACATAAAATCGTTGCTTACAACATCCCAGCTTGTTCATTAAAAATAGATGTTGAAGTAGCTAAAAATATCCCAATTTGGGGCATGAAGGATTCCAGCGGTGATATCAATTCGGCAAAAGCCTATCTAGAAGGCGGTGTCAAAGTTCTACTCGGTAGCGATATCTTGCTTGCAAAAGGAATTGCACTTGGCGCCTCTGGTGGTATTTGTGGTCTTGGCAACTTCTTCCCTAAGCACTTAGTCAAAGTTTATAAGTTAGCCAATGAAGGAAAGAGCGCAGAGGCTGAAGCACTAATTCAAGCAACTGTTGGTGTTTTTGATGCAATTTTAAAGCCAGGTTTTGATTTTGTAAAAGCTATTGGTTGCTTGAAAAACGCTGCACCGCAAATAATCCCAACAAAGCTTGGTGATATGCGATTGCCATGTCCAACACTTAGATCTACTGATGCCGAGCTGAAGAATTTAGCGAGCGCAGTAAAAGAGTTAGAAAGCCAAGCTATTTAAGTATTTTGTAACTGTAACTTTATCTGGGTAAGAAATTTGTGCACCTTTTCTAGTAACACTTGTTGTTGCGCATACGACTCCAAGTTTTGTGGCGATTTCCGGGCGCAAGCCTTCATTTAAGCCAGCCGCGAAAGTGCCTACAAAACAATCACCAGCACCAGTCGTATCTACAACTGGGACTTTTTCGCTTTCGATTTTGAAATATTTACCACTCCGGTCAATTAGTGCTGCGCCACTCTCTCCCAAAGTGACCACAAGCCCAACCCCATGTTTCTTAGCAAAATCGCTCATGGAAGCTTCGTTTGGCTCACTCTTTGAAATGGCTTGAAATTCAATGGCGTTCGGAATTAACCAATCGGTATTTTCTAATAATTCCTTTGAAAGCTCCTTGGCTGGGGCCGGATTTAGAATCGTTATCAACCCTAATTTTTTAGCTGCTTTAAATGCTGCCAACGTCACTTCTTCTAATATTTCTAGTTGCCCGACTACAACTCCTAAATCTTTAATCGTTTGAATTGCCGTTACAGCATCTTTTGCCGTAAGCAAATTACTTGCACCTGGAACCACAATTATCCGATTAGCACCAGTTTCATCTACCCAAATTGGCGCCACCCCGGTACTTTCAGAAAACTTTTGAAGATGCTCTATATTTATACCTGCTAGTTTCATATTTTCAATAATTTGATCGCCAAAAATATCTGAGCCGACACCAGTCACCATATAAACCGTGGCATTAAAACGGCTCGCCATTGAGGCTTGATTTGCGCCTTTCCCACCGAAATTTGTTGAAAAAGATTTACCTATAACAGTTTCACCACTATCTGGGATCTGAGATGTGTAGGTGACCATATCTATATTGGAACTTCCAACTACCGCAATCGCTCGCATTTTCGTGAGGATAGACCTCTCTCGCCTGTCAATCAACCAAATTTCAACTTATACTCCGCGTACTATGAAAAACAATCAGCGCCGCTTCATTGGAAAATTGGAAGTTTCACCAATTGGGCTTGGTTGCATGCCACTTTCAGGTTACCCACCTGAGAAAAGTTTCATGTTAGATAATCGTGACCAAGCTATCCAAACTGTTCATGCTGCGCTAGATGCTGGGATTAATTTTCTAGATACCGGTGACTCGTACTCGCCCACCTGGAATCCCTACGGTCATAATGAAAAATTGATTGCAGAAGGAATTAGAAGTTGGAGCGGATCTGCAGCAGCGAAGGCAAAAATTATTGTTGCGACGAAAGCTGGAATAACCCGCGAAAAAAACGATACTTGGTATGGCGAACTTGGCTTTAACTCAACTCGAAGTTATTTATACCGAGCAGTTGAAGGCTCGGCGGCGCGACTCGGCGTGGATAAAATCAAACTTTGGCAACACCACCGGATTGATCCAAAACTTACAATTGAAGAACAGTACGAAAATGTAAATACTTTAAAGGAACATGGAATTGTTGAAAATATCGGATTGAGCAATGTGACGGTTGCACAGCTAAAAGTAGGTTTAAGTATTATTGGCGGGCCTAAAGATGGTGGCGTCGTTTCGGTACAAAATGAATTCAGCCCAAGATTTAGAGTTAATAGCGATGTCTTGGAGCTCTGCACTGAATTAGGTATTGCATTTCTGCCATGGTCACCACTTGGCGGAATTGGTAAACCTAAAAATGTAACATCAGATAGTTACGCAACGCTCCATGAGATGGCTAATCGAAAGAACGTTTCGGTATTTGCGCTTACGATTGCTTGGCACCTGGCAAAGAGTCCGATAACAATTCCGATTCCAGGATCTTCGCAACCGGCAACTATTTTAGATTCACTATCGGGTTCAGAAATTGATCTATCTGCCGCTGAATTTGCGGAACTAGATAATGGTTTACCTGAAACCAGTATTGAAACTGGAACTTATATTCCTAAAAAACCGGCCGCTAATTAGTAAGTAGCGCGACCACCAGTTAAATCAAAAGCAAAACCAGTAGTAAAACTGCAAGCGGGTGAAATTATCCAAGCTGCCATATCTGCAACTTCGCTAGTTTTCCCTAGTCGGTTCATTGGAATTCTCGATTTAAGTGATGTCAACTGCGCTTCTGAAAAACTGTCACTCATTGGTGATTGAATTAGCGCGGGTGCCATGGCATTAACAGTTACCCCAGTTGTTGCATACTCTTTCCCAACGCTCTTAACTAACGCGATTAACCCGGCTTTTGTCGCAGAATATGCAACCAATAACGGATTTCCTTCTTTGCCGGAGATACTAGCTAGATGGAGAATACGACCATAACCACGATCGGCCATTCCTTTGATTACCGCTTTGGTGAGAATTAAAGCCCCTCTTAAATTAATGGCATAAACCAAATCAAAGTCAGCGATATCAACTGACTCTACTTTTTCACCATTTTTACCAAGAATTCCCACGCAATTAACTACTGCTTTTAGGGGACCAAGGTCGGATTCAATTTTATTAACACAGCTCACGATCGAACTCTCGCTCACAAAATCTACTTCAAAAATGTGAAAATCTTTATTGCTGACTTCGTTCTTAATTGCTTGCAGCGCCGAAATATTCTTATCGCACGCCGCAACAATAGCGCCACGCTTAATGAATGAAGTTGCAATCTCTTTTCCAATTCCGCTAGCAGCACCAGTTACTAAAATTAGATGGCCCTTTATATACGTGGCTTCCATTTACGCTCCCGTTTTCAAATAGTCATGCAAAATACTTCCTGGTACAAGTGCAAAGTCAGCTTTCCAATAAAAAGATTCTATGGTTTCAAGGACTGGAAGTAAATGAAAAGGCGCGCTCTCATTAAATTCAATTGTTAATTTAGATGGACCGCGCCAGCATTCCTTTACAACTACATCCCCCAAAATTCTAGAAGTTATCTGATTAATACCCTGGGTGCCATCAATGTTCCGAATTACTTTATGGTTTATGTTCTCGCGAAACGGGAAATACTTTTCAAGTTCACTCACTTGCGCAGCTTGTTTACTTACCGGCATAACAACCCTAGAAATTAAGGCGTTGCCCCGAAAAACTTCAGCAACGATTTCATTATTTACAGTTTTAATTTTGGTGCTACCCATTTTCTTAGGTTGGCCATGAATTTCACGTCCTTGGGTTAGCCCAACCTCGGAACTAATCAATAAATTAGTGCTGAAACCGCCAAAATGTTCTACCCCGCCAGCATTAACTTTTACGCCAATCATTACGTTGGTTTCTTCAACTTCACCCATGCCTTCAACAATTGGCATGTAATAGTTATGAATCATTACTAAATCGCCATTGCTTTCCACTGGGAAATCGATATGTTTTTCGATTGCCGCTGAATCGGTGCGATAAACCGTGGTCAGAATAGTTACATCCTTATACCGAATTGGAAACGGTGGATACATCGGCGCAAGCTTGGGCGTGGACCATATGCCGGCAACGTTCTGATCCATTTTTCTCGATTCCTAACGGTTATTTTTGCGCTAAAACTTTACCGGGATTTAAAATTCCGTTTGGATCCATTGCGTTTTTGATATTTCGCATTAGGGCTACGGCGTTCTCGCCGGTTTCTTCAACCAAGGATTCGATCTTCCCCATACCAATTCCATGCTCACCAGTACAAGTTCCATTCATCGCAATAATTTTGGAAGCGAGTGAATGTGTTATTTCGCGAATATCAGTTAACTCATTTGGATTTGAAGGATCGGTAATGATTAGGCAATGGAAATTGCCATCAGCAACATGCCCGAAAATACTAAATGGAAAGTCATGTTTGCTTAAAATTTCATTACAAGCTTCTACCGCTTTGGCGAGCGCTGAAAGTGGCACTGCCATATCGGTACTTACGATTCGCTTCCCAGGATAGATATGTATGTTTGACCAATATGCATCATGTCGAGCTTGCCAAAGTTTCCGACGTGCGCTCTCATCGCTAGTCCATTCAAAATTAGATCCGCCGAATTCAGCAACAATCTCCGCAACACTTTGCGCATCGGATTCAACATTTGTTGGGCTGCCATGAAATTCAAAGAGAAGTGTTGGCTGCTCCGGGAGCGTTAATCCGCTGTGTTTATTGGCATTTCTAACGCTAGCCGCATCTAAGAATTCGCAGCGAGCAATATTGGTACCCATCTGCACAATTGCCGCAGCAGCAGCTACGCCATCAGCAAGGGTTTCAAAGCGCACTATCGCTGCTGACATCTTTTCTGGAATACCGAATACTCTTAAAGTTATTTCAGTTATGACTGCCAACGTTCCTTCTGAGCCAACCAATAACCGGGTTAAGTCATAACCTGCTGAAAGTTTTCTAGTTGGTCTCCCGGTTTTTACAATTGCGCCATCTGCTAAGACAGCAGTTAGTGCTAAAACATTTTCGCGCATTGAGCCGTATTTAACGGTGGTAGTTCCAGCAGCTCCAGTAGAAGCCATGCCACCAATAGTTGCATCCGCTCCTGGATCAACTGAGAAAAATAAGCCTTCGCTAGCAAGTCGATTATTGAGCGCAACTCGGGTTAAGCCAGCCTCAACTCTTACAACTAAATCTGCCGGTGAAATTTCGATGATCTTATTCATCTCAGTCATGTCCATACTTATTCCGCCTCTAAGCGGTAGAACATGGCCTTCCAAAGATGAGCCAGCACCAAATGCCACTACCGGAATTAAGTTTCTATTGCAGTAAGCAAGAATCTCTGAAACTTCTTTGGTGTTATGTGGATATATAACGGCCGAAGGTAAAACCGGAGGGAATGCTGATTCATCTCTGCTGTGTTGATCTAAAACAGATTCATTCATTGAAAAACGTGTGCCGAAAATAACTTTCAACTCTTCTATCTGCTTAGAGTTAAGATCTACTCGGTTTACTGTCGACATTGTGGAAGTATAAAGCCATTGCGGTATATCGCAACAAATTTCTTTTAGCGGATCGGATATATGAGCACAGCATCATTAGCAAGAGCGCTTAATTTCTTTGCGCCAGCTCGTGCTGTGCCGAAAACTAGTTGGAGTGCGCCAACTTATTGGACTATCCGACCTAAAACATTTTTAATTTTAATTAGCGGGCTTTTTATGATGGGAATTGGCGGTTCACTTTCTGTTCAATCTAATTTAGGCAATCCACCATGGACGGTCTTAGCACAAGGTATTTCTAAACAAGCAGGAATCTCACTTGGTTGGGCCTTCTTTATTGTTAGTTGTTTAGTGCTCTTAATTTGGTTTCCACTAAAAGTAACGCCAGGATTTGGCACAATTGCAAATACCGTTTTCTTTGCCGCATCATTGCAATTAGGTGTAACCATTATTCCAGCGCAAGAAAATTTTAAACTTTCGCTCTTGATGGTTCTTTCTGGAATTTCACTAGTTGGCTTTGGTACTGCGCTTTACATATCGTGTGGTCTTGGATCTGGCCCTAGAGATGGCTGGATGATTGGGTTATTGGAACGAACCGGAATTCGAATTTGGAAAATAAGATTTGTAATCGAATGTTTTGCTCTAACTAGTGGATACTTGCTTGGCGGGAAAATTGGCTTAGGTACAGTATTGGTAATGCTTTTTGTAGGCCAAGCAATTGCAATTTCGTTTACGCTACTTGATAAATTTTCGCAAACCTACTTCTGAATTAATATCTCATTAAGTGGTTTGCGTACCAAGTCGGGTACTTCGCAATTTTCGGCTGGGTAACCAACCGGAAAAAGAATATATGGGCGCTCTGTTACAGGGCGCTCAAATATTTCGTTTAAGAAACCCATCGGATTTGGCGTATGTGTCAGCGTAGATAGTCCCATTGAATGCAGGCTTGCAATAAATAATCCGCAAGCAATTCCGACTGATTCGCTAACATAATAATTTTTCTGTAATGAACCATCAGGTAGTGGTGTGGATTTTTGCGCGAACGCAACCACAATCCATGGCACAACATCTAAATAACTTTTATCGGAATTAGTCCCGATATGCGACAACGCTTGGCGCCAGGCTGGTGGTAATCGTCCACCTTCATAATTTTCGCGCTCTTCTATTTCGGCAGCGACTCTAATTTTATGCTTTACCTCTGGATCATTAGTTGCGACAAAAGTCCAAGGTTGTTGATGCGCACCACTTGGTGAAGTGTTAGCGGTTAGAACTGCTGTTTCTATTACCTCTTTAGGCACCGGTTCGTCTGAGAACATTCGGACGCTACGGCGGCCATCCATCAATTTATAGAAATCTTCACCGCGTTTTAGGCCTTCAGTAATTGGAATTCGTTCTGGTTGATAGCGCATCGTGTGAGGCTAACTAATTTACTTAGCGCAAGCAACAGTTATCGCGACAGTAATTCCTTTTACCATCTCCGATAAGGGCATGGTAAATAGGTTTGGAAACTCGCCGGCCTGCTCTCTCATTAAAGGCACGTGGATGAACCCGCTTTTTATATTGGCATTGAAGAGCGCGTGCTGCAGACTATAAAAAATATGGTTGCAAACAAAAGTTCCGGCCGATAATGAAGGCGCTGCTGCAATGCCGTTAGCAGAAATAGCAGCAACTATTTCTTTTACTGGAAGCGTTGAAAAATAAGCAGCAGGTCCACCATTAACAATTGGCCGATCTATCAGAATTGCGCCGCTATTATCAGCAATTCGTGCGTCATCTAAATTAACTGCAACTCGCTCTGGAGTTATCTGAGTTCTGCCTTCTGCTTGGCCCAAAGAAATAACTACATCTGGCTTTTCTGCTGCAATCAATTCCAATAACTTTTCGCTAGATTTTCCAAAAACAACTGGGAGTATCGCGGTAATTATTTCGATCCCAGGAATATTTATCTTTGCTATTTCATTAACGATTTTCTGCGAAGGGTTAAGCGAAGAACCGGCAAATGGTTCGAAGCCCGTCAATAAAACTTTAGTATTCAACGCGCCTCCCGTGTGTAAAGAAATGCTATTCCATTACATTCGCGGTAACCTATCCCCGAAGCTATAACGAACCACAGATTGCTAGATAAAGATCTGCGTTATGGGGGCGGACTCCGGAGGACCCGGGCCACTCATTGATTTAGTAAAGGGGTGAATCCGGTCAAGGCCGGATATTTCGATGGCCCCCATCGACCCATTCATTCTTAAACATTTAGCCGATCTGCAACCAGCGCTTTATTGGTTGGACGCTGATCCGCTCGAACCCGATTCGCACTCAGCACTTATTGGTGAAATTACCACCGACCTCTGCATTGTTGGCGCGGGTTACACCGGTTTATGGAGCGCGCTCCTTGCAAAAGAAAAAAATCCTAATCGCGAAGTTGTAATTATCGAGCAACGCGAAACTGGCGCTGGCGCTTCCGGGCGTAACGGTGGTTTTTGCAATGCTTCGCTAACTCATGGATTCGTTAACGGTTACACGCGTTTTCCAGACGAGATGGCAAAGATTGATAAGTTAGGTCGAGAAAACCTTGATGCTATTGAAGAAACCATCAAGCGATACAACATTGATTGTGACTTTGAACGGACTGGTGAATTAAGAGTTGCGGTTGCGCCATGGCAATTTGAAGGGCTTAAAGAAGAAGCAATCCAACGTAACAACACCGGCGACCATGTTGAAGTATTAACTAAGAAAGAAATTCGCCAGCGCGTTAATTCACCATTGTACGAAGGTGGTCTTTTTGATGCCGATGGAACTGCGCTAGTTGATCCAGCTCGTTTAGTTTGGGGCTTAGAAAAGGCTTGTCTTTCACTCGGTGTGAAAATTTATGAAAACTCGCGCGTGGAAGAACTTGAAGAAGATGGCGATCAAATAATTGTTCATACTGCCTATGGAAAAGTTAGGGCAAATAAAGTTGCACTTGCCACTAATATTTTTACACCACTCATCAAAAGTTTACGTAAGTATGTAGTTGCGGTTTATGACTTTCAATTAGTAACTGAACCTTTAACCCCGGAACAATTAGCAAGTATTGGTTGGATTGGTCGTGAAGGTGTTTCTGATGCTGGTTACCAATTCCACTATTACCGCTTAACTAAAGAGAATGAAATTCTTTGGGGCGGTTATGATGCCATTTATAACTATCACGGCAAAGTTCGACAGGAATATGAATTTCAGCCTGAAACTTATGCAAAGTTAGCTGAAAGCTTCTTAAAAACATTTCCGCAATTGACTGGAATTAAATTTACTCATGGGTGGGGCGGTGCAATTGATACCTGCAGTCGTTTCTCGCCATTCTGGGGAACTGCGTTTAGTGGCAACGTTGCATATGTACTTGGCTATACCGGTCTTGGTGTTGCTTCTACGAGGTTTGGCGCTTCAACGATGTTGGATTTGTTAGATGGAATTGAAACTGAAGCCACTGAATTGCAAATGGTGAAACATAAACCAATTCCATTTCCACCAGAACCTTTTAGGTTCTTATTCATTCGACTTACCCAATGGTCAATTAACCGAGCAGATCAAAATGCTGGGCATCGCAATATCTGGTTAAGGATTTTGGATCGAGTTGGATTGGGTTTTGATTCTTAGATATCTGAGTGCGCTGCTTGATCTATTACATTATTAGCTTATTACACAGGGCAGTGGGCCATACAGATCGCCGATGTTTGGCATTTCTGAACCGTAACGCTATGGCGAAGCTACCAAAACGTATGTAATTATTTAATAATCTTGTCTTCATCCTTCCTAAAATCTTTAATAATTGATAGTTTTACTGGATGCGGCAACGAACACTCGCGATATTGAGCCTGATTCTCCTGCAATTCACACTCTCTCCATTACAAGTAGCAAGCTCTGCAAGTATTGCTGGAAAAAGTTGTAGCAAAGCTGGAATAACAAAAATAGATAGCGGCCTTAAGTACACCTGCATTAAAAGTGGGAAGAAACTAATTTGGAATAAGGGAGTAGCCACCAAGCCAGTGGCTGTAGCACAACCACAGCCACAGCCACAACCACAACCACAACCACAACCACAGCCACAACCACAGCCACAACCACAGCCACAACCACAACCACAACCACAACCACAACCACAGCCACAACCACAACCACAGCCA